>Ga0114973_10000879_pt1 | contig 22674 bp, 30 predicted proteins | sample M_140807_MF_Meta_FD_87025 | JGI IMG/M metagenome (GOLD analysis project Ga0114973, IMG submission 87025) | Freshwater microbial communities from Lake Montjoie, Canada to study carbon cycling - M_140807_MF_MetaG | ecosystem: Environmental > Aquatic > Freshwater > Lake | place: Lake Montjoie...
AAAAGTCAGCACATTGTTTTTTTGTTTTACACTAGAACTATTTGAAGTAATATTAGATATTTGTATTATTTGTTTTTTTAATTCAGTATTATATGTTAATAGTTTATTTACTTGTTCACATTTATCTTCATACCTAGAAGCAAGATCAGCCAACATCAGTTCAAGTTTTTTAATCTTTTCTTCATATTCACTAATAATTAGATTCGTATCTCTAGATTTCAATTCAAGAGGTATATTAATTGATTCTTCAAATGAAAAATATGAGTTATTAAATTTAATCTGAATATTCCATAAATAGTTTGATTGATCATTAACTAATAAAGATATAATTTGTGGCTGTTTTGTACCTACATCTTGAAAAGTTTTTTTATATCCATAGACAGCACTTGATAGAATTTGTGCATATTTATCTTGAGTAATACTTTTAGGAAATACATTAGGATCAATTACACCATAATAAAAAGATAATCCATCTTTAATACAAATAACAAAATTACCATTTAAATTAGTTGTAAGTGAGATATCTGTGTTCATTTATATAAACATTAATATTTATATATGTCTAAACTGTTTAAAATACAATTTTTATATCAAACTAAAAATTAATATTTATTTATATTATATATGAAACCAGAAATAAAAGAATATTTATCTGAACTTAAAACTAAATTTGCTGATAACAAATATCAAGCATATATAATTAAGGGTTCAAAAATAGAACTATTGGGAACATCTGGAACTCTTAGTGCAATTAATGAATTAATTGATGAGAATTTAGAGGATTTAGACTCTAAAAAAACTATATATATAGCAACTATTTTATATAATATTAGACTAACTAAATTTGTTGATGGACCATTAAGTGTAAAATGTACAATCCAGCCTTTAAAAGATTCAAAGTTATCTACTAGACCAAAAGATATTAAAGTAAATACTGTTCATTGGACTGAAAAAGAGTTAGAAACTTATAAATTAAAAAAAGGGGATTATAAATTAATTATTCAAGGACTACTTGATGGATCAATTGAATCTAACCTATATAAAACTTATACTAGAGAAGATCTTAATTAGATCTTACATATCAGAATCATCTGAAGAGTCTTCATCTAATATCAAGTTTGTAATAGGTTTAGATTTAATTTTAGGTTTAAATATTTGAATATCAGAAATTGTATTTGTATATGAAGGATTTGTATATTCCTTTATTTTTTTATTTTCATATGTGTTTTTAGTTGCACATTTAAAAATATATTTGGATGATTGGGATGTTAATTCATTTTTATCGATACCTAATCGTTGTCTGATTGTTTCAATACATTTGTTAATAGATTTTTTTATTTTGTTTTGTTTTGATTTTAACTCGTGAATATATTTGAGATTATCTATATTAATTATATCATTGGGATCACCTGTATATATTAAATCAAGTTCTTCAGATATTAGAGAACCGGGTTCAAGTATAAAATTTATTATTGGTTTGATAGGTTTTTTTTTTCTTGGTATAAGTTCAGGAAATTGTTCATCCAGTATTTTTTTATAAAAATCAACTTCTGTATGTAATTTGCTAATCTGTTTTTCTTTTTCTCTCAATTCTGAATCTGTATCTTTACGTCCTCGTATATAATGATAATCTGCTATTGTTGGAATACATGTGTTTTGTTTTTCTGTTATAGATTTTATTTTGCCAAATCCATCTGCACATAACTTGAGTAATCGATGTCTAATTTTATGTCCTGACTTTCTCAGCATATAGAGTTCTGGAAAGATTGAACCATCTAAACTATCTAGAATAGCAAGAAATGCATTCGGTGATAACAAATAATCATTTTTACATAATCCATATTCAATCTGTTCAACAGGTTCATCTGTATCTAAATCTTCAATTATCTCATAAATTTGATTTTGTAAATCTTGGTCTTCAATTTGTAACCAATCAAAAATATTGGATTGAAGAGAAATATTTCTAATTTGTTCACCAATTGGTTTAGATTCTATAATATCTAACATTTGTTCATTAACTAGCAGACCAATTTTGTCTCGAGAACCACAACCGTTCTCAACAAGATCATCAATTAGTTTGGAACCAAATGATTCCATACTAGTATAAACAATATCAAGAAATTTTATTTGAGGGATTAACTTATTTTTTATAAAAGACCAGATTTCATCAGTTTCAGCACATCGAACAACATTTAATCCATAGGCTATTAAAAATTTTTCCCTATGAGAATCAGAAAATTTATTTTCATAAGAACTATGATGACCTTCATCAAATTCAATTGCTAATTTAAGTGATTCAATATAAATATCAATACGAGGACCTTTGATTGCATGTGGACAAATACCAAGTTTTTTAAAAATTTCATATTCAATTTGAGCCTTTAATTCTGGATAATGAGTTTTTAAAAAATTATAAATAGAATATGCAAAACAATACTGTTTAGATAGAGATAATCTCGTTTGATTAATTATTCGCACACCTTGAGATTCAATTGTTTTAATAAGTCCAAATGCTTCCAAAAAATCTCCTATTTCTACCTTTCTAACATTGTTCTGTTCTCCAAGTAGTTCTCTTGTATTTTTAATTGATACATAAGATTGTGTACCCACTTGAATAATAATATCAATATCAGGTGTTATTCCACCCCATGTATGCACATGAGAAATATTAATATAATTAATACCAATTGGATCTGTATACAAACTATTTTTATTATAGTCTTTATTTTCTTTTAAAAATTCCTTTATTTTTTGCACTTGGTTTTCCATCTTTGTATTTAAATATGTTATATATTACATCCAAGACTATAGTTAATCAATTTTTTTGTTATTAATTAAACTTGTTTTTATGTGTTTCGGTAAATTGATAAAATATAGTTTGGATAAAAAAAATTCGGCCTAAAATTTTCCCTCCCTCTGAGAGAGCAACAGTAATTCACTTTTAAAAATATTTTTATTTTTTTGTTGCTTAGATATATTTTAGATATATTTTATTATTATTATAAATTAAATTATAAATTAATCTTAGCAACAGTAATTCAGTAATAAAATTAAAAATATTATTTTTTGAGCCAAGATTAAAAATAGATAATAAATATTATAATAATTTTATTTATTTTTTATAATCTAAGCATTAGTAATTCATTTAAATATATTAAAAAAATATATAGTTATATAATAATTAAATGGTAAAACATACATGTATATATTGTTCACGTATTTTTTTTAAAAAATCACAATCTAATATTCATGTAAAGACATTTGAAAAAAAATTTAATGAGATTATAAATACGTATAAAAAATATACTAAAGAAATTTTAATAAATGAATATAATAATATTATAAATAGTAAAGAACAACAAACTAATAATTATAAATGTGATATATGTGGAATAATCTATAGAACATATAATGGTCTTAAACAACATATAATTAAAAAAGATTGTAATAAAGTAAAAGAAAGTATTTGTGATAGAATTAAAAAAAAATATGATACATCTAGTTCTTCTAATATATTTAATAATCAAACTAATACTAATATTACAAATAATAATATTAATACAAAAAATTCACATAATACTAATATAAAAACTCAGAATAATAACACCCAAAATAATTATAATATTAATAATAATATCAAGTTAGTGCCTTATGATGATATTAAATATGATTTTATGAAACCGAGTGTGTTAAGAGATGCATTTGAAGTTCCAGGAGAAGCTTTTCAGAGTATAACGGCAGATACTTTCTTTGATCCAGAAAAGAAAGAGAATCATGTAATTTACTGTCCTAATTTAAAAGATGGTCAAATACATGTGTATAATGGAAATAAATTCTCAGCAGATGGATGGGATGTAGTTGAAAAAAAAGATTTTTTTAAACAAATGATAACAAATCAAATTAGAACATTAGAAAAAATAAAGCGATGTAATGATTTAGATGAAAACCCATTAGAAATAAATAATATTGTTGGGTTTGCTAATTTATTAAAAGAATTTAATGCAAATAATGATGTAATAAAAGAATACACAGCAAAATTAAATACTTTGTGTTATAAAAATAACCCAATAGTTAAAAAGACTAAAGAGGAGTCAAAAGAAATAAAAATACAAAAAATGATACAAAAAGCACTTGCTAATTAACTATTTATTTTTAAATTTTAAATAAAACTGTTTTTCATCAGAACATGTTATACATACTCTATTAAATACATCACAATGAGGACAAATAATTTGATTACATCCCTTACATCTAATTATACATGACCAACACACTAGTTCATAACATTTAACACAAGGTCTATACATTTCAGTTTCATCTTTACAGAATTTACATTTGGCCATTCGTGTATCCCCAAAACAGGTTTTACAAAGAGATTTATGAGATATATATGCACTTGACCAACAATTTGGACAAAGTAGTTCTTTACAATCTTTACAAGGAATCATTATATCAAATGATAGTTTACGCGAACAATCCAAACATTCCACTTTAGAACATTTTTCAAATTCTTTTAACAACTTTTTTTTCTTTATTGATTTGTATTTTATTAATTTTCTTGTTACTTTTTGATCACATTGAAGCAGTCCATCTAATCCATGATATTGTTTACATATAGGACATTGCATTTTTATATTAGATAACAAAATATTTTTAAATAGGTTGCTTTAAATAAAAAATATAAATTAATTTATTAAAAGTTGATATTTTGGTGTGATAAATTATTAGTAACATTTTTTTTATTTAATCCTAACCATATAACTAACGCTTGTTTATTAATTTCAAATGTATCTTCACAATAATTTAATTGTGTAAATACATCATTTTTTTGTTCTTCTTCATCCATATAATATAATTGAGGATAAATTTGTTTTAAAAATTTATCAAATGCATCAAATAAATTGCCCCAGTCCATTATAATATATTCAATATATTAAATTTTTAAATAATATTATTTATACTTTAGAACCAAATTTAATTGCATAAATCCACATTAACCCAGGTATAATTAAATATAGTCTAAAAGATTTTTTTTTATTTTCAAAATCAGATCCAGGTTCAATCCATCGAATTATATTATTTATTTTACCATTAAAAAATTCATGGGTTTCAATTAAACCTCTCAAACTTAATAAATAAATATGAGAATCACCAGGATGCAAAGTATGTCTTTTAGGATATAAAACTCGATGTGTAGCAACTTCTAATTGTACAATATCATGGTTTTTAGATTTAATTGATGGAATAATAGAAGTAAATAATCCATCATAACATCTGGATCCCTTGAACCAAGTTCCAGTCCATGAAGAAGATGTTAGGTATGGTATATTAATAGAAGCTGATATTGCTAAAATTAAATCTTCAAATGTTTCAAATTGATCAATGTACATGGATTGAAATCCAGTCCAACTTAAAATACTCACATAAATACGAACTTTATTTGAACAAATTGTATGAGCATTTGGAGGTAAAAGTTTTCTTAGTGTGTATATAGCTGCATCATGAAGAGACTCACCTCCTTTCATTTTTTCTTTAATTAATGAATAAGTTGATAAGATTTCTTGATCTCCAATTTCACATGCATAATACACTGCAGAAATAGCCCCCGAACTAGTACCAATTATATTTCTTACAAAAATTTTATTTTGTTTAACTAGTTCTTTTATTACTCTAAAAAATCCAAGATGATAATAAGATCTAAACCCACCACCACCTAATACAAGATCAAAAGATTTTAGGTGAGATGGTATATTAATATATGGTATATTAATATTATTAATATTTAAACAATCTAAATTATATAAATCCATATGTATTACTTATAAAGATTTTTTAATTGGTGTATGAAAAAAAACTTGTCTAAATATTAAATTTAACTATTTATCCACTTATTGTACATTTAGATTGTGAATTACTTTCATTTTTAGCACATATACTATATATTTGTTCTATATTTTCTAAAATATCATCATAAGATAAACCACCTACTTTCATTTTATACCAATTTATGATCATATTGAAATAATTATTATCTTTTGTTTCAATTATATTTGAATCAAAATCTTTAATACAATTACCAGTTGCAATATCAACAAACTCGCAATCATATAAATTAATGTCAAAACCTGCTAAAATTCTTGCAGATAAATTAGTTTGATCTGCTCCTAATGATCTTCCATGTAAACATCTTGATTCAGTCGATTTTCTGCAATGAGCAGTTATTTCTTTTGTTTTTTCTTCTAAGGTGTCTGATGTAATACGTGTTGGATCAAATAATTTAACAAATCCATAAATTGCTTGTATTTTTTCTCTATTATTTTCAATAATTTTATTAAATTCAACTAAAGTACTATCTATACTATTCATATATAATATATTTAGATTAAAAATATATCTATCTAAATAGTACAAATTAAATCATATGGATTTGTTTTGATTGTAAATCCAGCAGCATTAGGATGACCTCCTCCACCAAAACTAGCAGCAATTACACTTACATCTGCTTTTGTATCAGTTGATCTTAAACTAACATAATAATCATCAGTTACAGCATTATGTCTCCAGAGAAGAGCATAATCAACATCTGGACTTGATGATATTATATTACCTAATTCAGAAATAAATTCACCAGTACAGTTAACTATACAAACTCTTTTACCTTGGTACATAATAATTTTTTTAAGTGCTCCTTGAGCAATTGATTCAACTTTACGGCTTGTTGATTTATCTAAAATAGATCCTATACTAATATAATACTCAATTTTATCAGGATTAGAATACAGCTCATCAAATAGTTTAAATATTTCATCAAAATCATATGGATGAATTGAAGAACAAACTGTAAAAAATCCAGAACAAAAATTTTTTGATCCTGTAATCTGCCAAACCCATAGATCTCTATCTTGAATCATTGATAGAAACAAAGGAATTTTAACCATTGGAAAAAAGTAGTCCCATGTAATACCAACACCTGATCTATTCATATCAAAAATTGCATATAACTTTGCTACCAAATCATCACGTGCTGTTACATGATGATCTAGTACTACAATTGAACTTGCTACTAATTCAATTTCATTTAGAACTGAAAATTTTGGCGAGTAATCACAGAACAAAACTCTTTTATTAGCTAATTTTCCAATATCCAATTGTACTCCATGGGATATTGGATATAATTCAGGGATAACCCATCCAGCTTGTTTATGAGCTAACATTGCAACATAAGCAGATCCCAACCCATCTTGACATGGATAATGAAATACTATAATGTCAAATTGTTGGGATTTAATACTCAAATCTACAGAATCTGATCTATTTTCCATTTATTTGATTTTTATATTTAATAAAGATCAAGTAAATATAAAATCAATTTTTTATTTATTAAAAATAATTGAAACTTTAACTATCTAACTAACTATCTAACTAAATAAATAACTAACTAAACTAAAACAATGAATTGGATTTATCTTATTCTTATTTATTTACTAAATTTTTCAAATGGTGCAATATATTCAGAAAATTTTTCATTAGGTTCGAATGGTTGGACTGTTATAGGGAACACTCAAAAAAAAAATAATGTTTCCTATCAAACAAATTCAATTGATTTTGTACTAAATAGGTATGTGATTGGTAAAGAATGTTTAATAAATATTGATTATAAAAAAAAAGATGATTCAGATCTTTGGTATTTTACTAAAAAATTTTCTAGACCAATTAATGCATCAGATGCAACTATAATTACATTTAACTTGTATGGTTTTTCTGGAAATTTTTCAGATCTTAATAAAATAGGGAATCCAGTACTTAAAATTGTTGGATCAAGTGGTATGACAGTTCAAACAAAACCAAACTTATATACTTTTAGAACAAATTTTACAATACCTTTTCATCATAAAATATTTGATGGTCCAATAGCTCCAGTTATTAGATCAATTAGACAAATATATATACTAGGAGATTGGACTAGAGGACATGAAATTATTGGTCTTGATAGCATAAGTATTTTATAACCTAGGAATAAAATATTTACCAAAAAATCCACATTTAAATGTATTAAGTCTTGCAATGTAAGCTTTACAAAAAAATTTCTTACATGTTTGTTTATAAAAAGAAAAATGTACACATTCATGACATCTGGGTATTTGTTTAAATATTTCATCAGGATGAATTCTAGGAATAACATATATTGAATTAAAAGTATCCTGATGGAAGTAAATTCTTTTAATTATCATTTTGGTTTTATTCATTAAATATAACAAATTGATAATTCGTAGTCCAACTAGCAAATAAAACAATTTTTTTATAATTATACATACATTCCAGCAGGTGGTTGGTATATTTCTGGTTGTGATAACTTGGTAATAGATGTTTGCATATCCTCTGGTATAATAAGTTTGGATAAAATATTTGATTTAAAACATCTCAAACTTTGATCATATTTAATATAGTTTACAAATTTTTCAATATCTCCTCCAAAAGAAACAAATCTTGCCTTATGAGTTTTAAAGAATTTGTCAATATCTATTGATTTATCCAATGTATATCCACAAGTTTTTATCTTACGTAAAAAGATTTGTCCTAGCTCTTCAGGTGTATAAGATTCAATTGTAAATTTATGTGCAAATCTTCTTTTTAGTCCTTTATTAAATGCAAAAAAACATTTTTCTAAATCATCAGAATAACCAGCAACAATAAACATAAAATCTTTTTTTCTTTCAGACAAGTACTGATTAATCATATCAATGGCCTCCTTTGCAAATGAATCTCTACCTTCAGCATTACCAAGAGAATAAGCTTCATCTAAAAATATTACCCCACCCATACCTGATTCTAGCAACTCTTTAGTTCTATGTGAAGTTTGTCCAAGGTACTTTGCAACTAGATCATCTTTTTTTATCTCAATAAATTTGCTTGATTTAAGTATTCCAAGTCTAACAAAAATATCTGCATAAATCTTTGCAAATTCTGTTTTACCAACTCCTGGAGGTCCTTCAATAATAGTATGTAAGTACTCATCTGTATGGGGATTTTGTATCCAATAAACAATAACCTTGAAAATATCTTCTTTAACTTGATCTAATCCTACCATTTCATCTAGCTTGGTTAATGGAGTAATAATATTATATAGCCTTTGTAGCTTTTCATCATGTCTAATATAATTCCATTTGTCTTTTAACTTGATTATATCCTGAATACTTCTCAAAGAACTAAATATCTTTGTGATATCTTGATCAGATAAACTTGATTTTGTTTTTTTATATTTGACAATACTATATTTTGAACTTGATGATATTCCAGCTTGCTCTGCCTTTCTCTTCTTTTCATATCTATCAATTATCCCTTTTTTTTGTTCAATAACTATTTCTAGAGATTGTTTATCTTTTTTTAGATCTGTAATTTTATCAAGTAAATCCCAGACAGAATATTTTTGAATATCAGTTAGAATCTGAACACTTATTTTTAGTTCTGCAAGTACCATATTATAGTAACAAAATGATTGATTAGAATAATCATATTGATTATAACTGGGTATTTCCATTTTTTATTTAATTAAATTAATATTATTTATTTAAATCAGAAATTTTACTTATTTAATTCATTAAATACTTATTACTGTATATTGTTTGTATTCTTCTTCTTTTTATAATATCTTCATTATTTTGTCGTATCCTTATATTTAATTCTTTCTCCTGAAAAGATGATGAATTAGTTTGATGGAACTTCATTAGTTGTAGCATTTTTTTGTCCAGATTCCATTTCTACATATGGTGTTTCATCCAAATAAGTACCATTTTTAATTGCTTGAATATCCATATAAATTTTTTTCATTTGATCTGAATTTATTTTTTCATAAATTTGAATAATACTTGCAAACATATTCAAACCTATTCCTGCCCATAAAAAATTAGGATTACCTGTACTTGCTGAATATGATGATGATAATATTCCTAAACTTTGAACTATATGAAATAAATATATCATTGTTGAATTACATTTGTTTAATGTATGTCTTCTATTTAAAAAATTTTCTAAATCTTGAACTTTATTTTTTTCTAATAAATCTTGTATTGACTTGTCCATTATATAATTAAATTATAGATATTAATTTAATTATAGATATTAATTTAGTTTGTTTTTGTTTTTATTTTTATATTTTATAAACCAACCAATTATTATTCCTACAAGTATCCCTAAACTAATCCACATATATTTAGATTTTGTTTCACAATGAGGAAAACATGGACCTTGACATTTAGATAAATTACTATTATTAAACATAATTATTAATACAACTAATACTACTATTCCAGTCCAACAATACCAACTTTTCATTTAAGTATATTATATTATATTTAGAGATATTAATTCAAACATATACCATTTATTGATATTTTTGGTTTCATATATGTTTGGGTTAGTTTAAAGTTTTCATAAATTTGTACCATTGAACTAAATTCAATAACAAAATTTCCTTTGTTATATTCATTAACGTCTGTATATGTTATATAAAAAATTTTAGATAGTTTCATTAATTAATTTATTAATTAATATATATAAACCTTTAAATATTTATTTTGTAAACCCACTCTATAAAATCTTTATCAGTATTTATTTTATTTATTTTCATTAAAGCTTAAACATATAATTCCTCCAATAATTAATATAACGCCGAATATTCCATAATTGGAAATAGGATTTTTTAGTAAAAAGTAAGATACTAGTACTGTAAAGATAGGTGCAGAATTAACTAGAGCAGAAACCAAATAACTATCATGATGTTTAAGTAAATAAAAATATAAGATATTTGGAATAAAAGACATTATAATAGATATTCCACCAACTGTATATATATCTTTGGATGTAAGTTTAGGTACTTCAGTTTTTAAATGTTTCCAATAATAAATAGTATATCCAATAATGCATAAAGTATAAAACATACTATTTAAAATAAAAACCATTTTGGTATCTATTTTTCCAATCATAGTTTTATGTGCAATTGGTGATACACCCCAAAGTAGTGCTATAAACATTGAATACAATAATAAATTCATTTGTATAATATATTTTAGTTAGATATATTTTTTAAACTCAAAATAAATTTAACCCTCTATTAATCCACATACGATTCTTTTCCCTGATGATTCAATTGTTTTAAAATCATCCTCAAATTCATGTATTACTATAGTTTTACCTATTATTGAATTTGGACCATCTAAACTAATCAAATAGTCTGAAAATTTTGTTTGAACTCGACCATTTGAATCTGCTAATATATTTCCTAAATCACCAATATGTCTTGATTTAGGATTATGATGTGGTCCGCCATGAGGAGAGTCAGATAAATTACTATCAAAATGTGGTCCAGCAAGATCACATGAATCATTTGGTTTAATTGGTTTAGCATGAACATGAAATCCATGAGATGTATTTGGTTCAAACCCTTTAATATCTAATTCAATGGTTACAGTTGATGGGTTTACCTGTTCAAATTTAATTGTACCTTTTATTTTATTACTATCAAGTTTTACACGAGCTTTAAGATTAGAATTATCTAATCCAGTATTAAATACTCTAAATCCAACCATTCCTATAATACCAGCTGAAAGCAAGTTAATAAAATCCATTATAAAATATAGTTAGATATTATAATGGATATATTAGATATTTGTACTGCAATTAAAAAAATATACTTACAAGTAGAAAAAACTATAGATAAATCTAATCCTACTATTAATCAGTTTCATGATGAACAAGCAACAGAACAATTAGAAAAATTTATTATTGAATTGTCTAATTATGAAGGTAAAACTAAATCTGATCTAAATTCTTATATAAATTATTTAAATTCAAAATATTTGGCTTCCAACTTAGATGCATTAGAACCAACAATTCAAGTTAAAATTATTAGAAAAACTATAGCTAAAATATTAGATTCTATTGATATTTAATTATTTAATCAAATGTATATATTATATAGTAAAATAATGAATATTATCAAAGCACAAGAATATAGACTTGAAGCCGAAAGATTACTTCGTAAAAAAGGAAATTTAGATTGCATTTTTCCAAATATAGTAAAATCACGTGTGAAAACTGCTGCAGAACTATATTTAAAAGCAGGAAATATTTATTCAGGAATGAGTAATTGGAATCAAGCTCAAGAATATTGGGATAAATCTTTTAAACTAAACTACTCATTTGATACTGGAATAAAACTTGCTGAATCCTATGAAAAATTAATTAAACCTTTAGATGCAATTAATATATATTTAGAAATTTTAGATATAGAAAACAAATTTTCTAAACCTATCTATAAAATATTATATAAACTTGGAATAAATTATATGCAACTTAAAAATTGGGACTATGCACTTACCTATTTCTATACTTGTATTGACTTGACAGATATAAATTCAACTTGTTATAAAATTTTAAGCTCAATACTTGCACAAAAAATTCATATTGATCTAAAAGATTTTGAAAAAGCTGCATTAATGCCATTTAAAACTTTAAGTAGTGATCAACTGTTAAATTTAAAACTACTTGATGATTTAATTATAAATATAAACTTAAATACTCATTTATTAATTGGTTTGATATGTTCTATAATTATAAATATATCAGCAATTTCTAATACATCTATTATGTCTGATATTGTTGATATGTCTAAATTAAATTGTTCTGTATTAAATGATTTTATTACATCACCAGAGTATCAGATATATTTGGAATTAATGAGAAATAACATAAAACAAGAGTTAATTGAAAAAATAAAAAAATTAGAATCAGGTCAAACTATATTGAATTTAATTAGTTCCCTATAATTAGTTTGGAAGAAGTTTCATTTAAAATTATCATTATTTTTTTATTATAATCTGTGTCACATGATATTCCGTTAGATATATAAGTACCAAATGGAATTCCTAAATTAGAATATTTTGGTAAAGTTCCTGAATAAATTTGATAAACAAAACTTCCATTAATTGAATTATAATTTGATTTAGTTAAACCATTATATTTTTTATCAAAAATAGTATACTTAACTTTAACAGTAAAAGGTGAACCTGGCATTCCTAAGGTTTCTGCTGGATATTCATCTATTGACCAAATTAAAAATAAATTAGAATTATAACTAGAACAAGGACTTAATAATTTTGAAACACCTTTATTTTGATTATATGATACATTTGTTATTGTAAAAATGTTTGACGAATACATATTATAATATAATAAATAGATTTTATTTTTTTAAAATATAATTTTTAAAATATTTTTTCATTATTTTAAAAATTATATTTTAAACTGAATGTATTGTAAAAGATAATTTTTATGTTTTTATTTAAATATTAATTAAATTTATATAAATAAATGGAATTTGTAAAAACATTTACTATTAATTTAGATTTACCACCAGAATCAAGATATAGAAAGCTATGTGCATGTTGGGGCATAGGAAATCTCGTAGAAGGACAGCGATGCAACACATCTCTTAACCTCGTAGAGGGACAGCGATGCAACACATCTCTTAACCTCGTAGAGGGACAGCAAGAACCTAATCTTAATACAAGTCTAAGAGAAAAGTATATTTCAATGTATAAATCTTTTATTAGTATAATTCCTTTGGGAGAACCACTAATAGAATCTATTATTAAATCAAATATTGATACAATAATGTATCGAGATGAAATTGAGTATTGGTCACAACAAATTGGACTGCCATTTTATCAAATGGTTTTACTTCAACTATTATATGAAATTAATTCAGGATGTACTACTTTTGTTACAGAGTTAAATTCTTTACAAACTATGATTCGTTTAATGGATTGGCCTTGTGAATTTCTTAAAGAAATAACATATCATGGAGTGTTTTACTCTGGTGGAAAACCAATTTTTGATGCAGTATGTTGGATAGGTTCTATTGGTATATTTACAGCCAGATCTATTAAATCAAAATATATGCTTGCACTGAATTATCGGAGACTTAATAGTGTAACAATGCACACAATAATCACAGGATATTTAAATACAGTTGTTGCACAAGCCTGGCCTGTATCGTACCTAGCAAGACATATGTTGGAAACAGGAGAAAAATATGAACAGGTTATCCGTACATTAGAAACATGCAAACTTATTTCACCAGTATACTATATTATTTCTAGTTTAAAGTTAAATGTTCCATCAAGTCCTTCAATAATTCAACGAGCTCCAGAAGCACATTCAACAATACATAGAAAAAATCCAATTCAAACAAATTGTGATAATATTGGATCACCAGATAATATCATGTTTAGTAAAGAAAGATTAGGAATTGTTAATCAAATTTTAAATCCCGAACCAGATCCGATTACAGGATTAGTTCCATCAAATAAAAGGAAAACTCTTGAATCTGTATTAAAACAAACTTGTGTATATCCTGTTATAAATAAAGATACTGTATATATGTGTGTGATGAATGCAAACACTTTTGATAGTATGGTAATACTTGATTATAAAAAGTTATAAAAATTAATATTTAATGATTAATGATTCTGATCTATCTGTTCTATCTTTTCAGTTTGTATATAATTAATTTTATAATATTTGATCCAACCATATACAACTAATTGAATAAAACAAACTATTGCAGACAAACTATTAGATACTATTTGAAACATATCTCCAATTGTTATACTATATGCAACCCAAATTGATAAATTAATGAAACCTAAAAATGCTTGAGGAAAATAAATTAATGTTGGGTCCATTGTTGTTATTACTTGTTGTATAACTAAACATGGTGAAAAATTTTTTGCAACTGATATAATCGAACATACCCATCCCATTATTTGAATGTTTTGATTAAGACTAATTAAACTTGTTATTTGTAAACCAATTAGTCCTAACCATAATACTAACATTATAATACAACCCATTTCTATAATAGCTAGTTTTAATTGATTAGTTTGTATAGAACTATATAACATTTGAATAAAACCAAAAGTAGAAAAGATAGTAGTAATACACGATGTGTAAACATAAATATCAGATGTTAGAACTGCATAATAGATCCAATTAATACAAGATGCAAAAGATAAATAAAATAGGTACTCATTATATTCATGTGTAAGACCAGATCTTGATTTCCAATAAGTAATACCAATTCTTAGACCTAGTATATTAGAGATAATAATTCCTATAATTCCAAAAATATTTGCTAAATTCATAAAAAATATTCAAGTTAATATATTAACATATATTAACATATATTTATATCATATATTTATATCATATAAATATATATTTAATGAGTTGTTGTTCAAACTTATTAAGATCAAGAAAAAAAAACTATAAGGTTGCAACAATTGACTTTGATAATATTTTATATTATAATATTATAAATATGGTTAATACACAATCTTTAATAAATTTAGAGTCAATAGAATATGTTAAACACTTTTCTAAAATATTTAAAACAATATTATTTCCAGATGTAAATCTGATTATACTTACAATAAAACCAGATAAAAAAGATTATTATATCACAACAATATGGGAATCACATGATGGGTTACCATTTAATATTTGTTCTGATGCATATCATGTAAATATTAAAGAATCTGAACAATATATAAATGAAAGATTAAAAATAATTAATAGATCAAGACAAATTAATTAACCAAAATGTTTCTACTTTTTATTGAAAAATTGCAAACTATAAAGCTTGGATATATTGAGATTATAGTCTGCATATATAGTAATGAATGAAGCTGAATTGGATATCTCAATAAATAAATATAATAGTTTATATTTATATTTTATTATGAAAGCTAAAAAAAAATACACAAAGTTATATACTAAATTATCTACTCAAGATATTAGATTAATATATAAAGTTCAAGAAGTTATAGTAGAAGTTCAAGTTGAATATCAAGAAGTTCAACAAGTTGAAGATCAACAAGTTGAAGATCAACAAGTTGAAGATCAACAAGAAGTTCAACAAGTTGAAGATCAACAAGAAGTTCAACAAGTTGAAGATCAACAAGTAGATCAACAAGAAGTTCAAATAGTAGATCAACAAGAAGTTCTAGTAGTAGATCAACAAGAAGTTCTAGTAGATCAACAAGTACATGTAGTAGAACATCAAATAATAGATCAACAAGTAGATCAACAAGTAGATCAAGTTGAAGAACATCAACAAGTAGATCAACAAGAAGTTGAAGATCAACAAGAAGTTCAAATAGTAGATCAACAAGTAGATCAACAAGAAGTTCAAGTAGTAGATCAACAAGTAGATCAACAAGAAGTTCAAATAGTAGATCAACAAGTAGTTCAAGTAGAACATCAAGTAGTTCAAGTAGAACAACAAGAAGCACTAGTAGAACAAGAGATTTATTGTAGTCCATGTGTAGATCCAAATAATAAATCTGCGACAAAGGACAAATGTTTGTGTTGTCCAGATTTATCAAGTACAATTTTGGATTTCCCTTTATATGAGGAGTTACTTGGACTAATGAATTTTACCCAACAAAGTCTTTTTAGCAAACAACTATATATATGTACAAAAATAATTTATGAAAATAGATCAAATGATATGATTATTAAAAAAATGTGTGAAAAAATAGTAGAATTAGAAGGAGTAATGGGTCTAGAATTTGTCCAGACTATACTCAGATCAATTGCTTAGTAGAAGTAAAATCAAAAGTTTAATTTTTAAATTTATATATAAATTTAAAAATAGAGGGGGTACAAGTTTATTATAAATGGATAAATGAAATGAAATATATGAGTCTGTGATGACCCATAAATGTTTGTCCAGTCACTTTTAACTTGACCTTTTTTTTTATTAAAAGATATCAAATGGAAATACCTTCTAATATAATTAATTTACATATTAATTAAAAACTGTTTAATTGTTCAGGTAACCATAATTTTTGAACAATACTATAGATTCTCCACATAAAAATGTGTTTAATAATCAAATGGAGTTATTCTGAATGCTAATAGCAAAAGATACTAACATAATGAAATATTATAGAAAATATTTTTTCAATTTTTTTCAAATCCATATATATATGGATTATTATATCAAATATTTAAAATACAAGAAAAAATATTTTGACTTGTATGGTGGTATTATTCAACGTAATGATATTCAACCTAGTATAAAATGTACTGATATATGTTTTATATGTGGAGAAGAAACAATTCCACGTGAAAGAATAATTATTGATTGTGGTTGTTGTTTTCATATTAATTGTTTAAATATTTATATAAATAATGATATACTTGATAGAACAAGATTAGGTCCTAATGGAATTATATGTCCTAATGTTTTAGCAACAACATGTGATAATCCAGAATCAAATATTACTCCTGATGATCTTGATTCTTTTTATCTATCACATCCTGAAATTCCACTTGTTATTAGAGTTGATACATCACAATTAAGAGCAATGCTTGCGTTAAATGCATCACCACAATCTTTAGAACAAATAGATCCTTCACAAATAGATCCTTATATAGCAGCAACAAATAAACGTTGTCCAGGTCGTAATTGTGGAGAGGGAATATCACATTATCATGGACATAATTGTCATCATATGAAATGTAGAAATCCACCATGTAGAACTGAATTTTGTTATATATGTAGAGCAGATGGTAGAAAAAATGAAGAAGAAAGAGGTATAAACTGTTTTTGTTTATGTCCACCATTAATAGATCCTATTTATGGTTCTCAACCTACAACTTGGTCTACATTTTGTAAATCAATAACAAATGAAAGTGATATTTTACTATATCCTGTTCCACATGATAAAAGATGTGGTTGTGTATTTTGTCCAGATTGTACACCTGGACATCCATGTTCAACTTGTGATGGTAATTGTGATGTATGTATTGGTTTAATAAAACCTGGTCCTAGAGAACTTTACAATCCAACAATGGGTTCAACCTGGTTAGTTAATCCAGAAAAATTTAAAAGTAAACTAATAATAGATGCAGAAGGCAATATGGAATTTATATATAGTGAAACAAAAAATCATATAGTATATATTAATATAACAAATGGAAATTACAAATTACTTGGAAAAAAACCACAACCTTCTAAATGGTTTGATGGATTTAATAATTTACACTATTTAATATTAGAATCTTGTAAAATTGAGATGATTCAAAAAAATACATTTGATAGTATTACAAATTTAATGGTATTAAAACTAATTAATAATCCAATAGTTAATTTTCCATCTGAAATAAAAAAATTAATAAACTTACATACACTTGAAATAACAGGTTCAAATATTACTACAATTAATAATGATACATTTGTTAATAATACAGAATTATTACATTTAAATTTAGAACATAACAAAATCAATAATATAGAAACATATGCATTTAGAAGAACAAACATAAAATATATTAATTTATATGGAAATAAACTTGATAGTTTTTTTATTATTCCATCAAGTGTTGTAATATTGAATTTAGCTAATAATTTGTTTGAAACTATTGATAAATTACCTATAGAGATTAATCCAAGAATTCAAAAAATAAATTTATCAACCAACAAAATAAAAATAATTAAATCTTATGCTTTTTCTCTTTTACAACAATTAAAAATTATTAAACTTTTTAATAATCCTATTAAAAAAATAGAATCAAGTGCATTTAATTCATGTCCTAAACTTAAAATAATTGAAATGTCAAGAGTAGACCGAAATTTTCAATTTATTAATAATTCATATTCAAATGTTCCTAGACTTAAATATATTAGAATAAATGAAATAAATATAAAAAAATAATTAATATAAAGTAATATTATTATATATTAATTAGATGAGGGTATTTATTTGGTATGATAAAGCTTTTGTTAATACTGATAAATTTGCAGAATATCTAATAAAAATGAAATTACCATACTTGGGAACTATTCAAGATTGTTTAGATTGGATTGTTTATGCACCTTATTTTGATATAGATAGTGAAAATCAAGCAATATCTTATGGGTTAGTAAAAACAGAATATGATGAATTGTTATATTTTTATAACTATGAGGATTTTGAAGATTTTACTAAATTAAATAAAAATAAATTATCAAATTGGTATGAAAATATTGAGATTATCTAACTAATATAAACAAATATGTATTTTTATATTAATTAATAAAATGTTTTGGCTTGATACAATAAATCAATGGATAAATAAATATCCAACATATCCTTTTGACAAAACTGAAATAACAAATGAATTTGGATATATCACATGGATAAAAGAGAAAGAATCTTTAAATCAGATAATAGTATATGAAATATATGTTAATGAAAAATATAGAAAACATGGATTATGTAAACTTTTTTTAACTCAGTTAATTGATAATGTTCCAAAAGAAACATCAAGCATTATAATACGTGCAGTTCTATCAAAAATATTATATGAATATTTATGTAGATTTGAGTACAAAGGAAAAAAATTTAAAATATATAAGGGTGAATGGACATATTTTATTTAAAATATTTAAATAAAAAAAAATAATTGTTCAACTATTACAATCTAATTATTAATAGAAAACCCTACCCTGATAAATCTGGATTATAATCTTCATCGTCTTCTTCATCTTCATCATCATCATCATCATCATCTTCATCATCATCATCATCATCATCATCTTCATCATCATCATCATCATCATCATCATCATCATCAACTAACTCAGGAAGATCATCTTCATCTGGTTCTAATTCAACATCTATTTCATCTTCATCTGCTTCTTCATTTAAATTAGGGTTAATATTAATATATATTCCAGATTTGGATGAATCTAATTGTCCAAGTAATTTTTTAAATTCAGTAATATTTTTATTTGATTCTTGTATAAGTGTTAAAGTTTGTTGATAAATTTGATTTGAAGTACATATATGAATATATAATATTACAATAATAATCATTAATGAATACACTCCAATCTGTCCTACAATATTATTATAGAGAAATCTATAATCATAAACACACTCACATTCATTTGTTTGATAAGGAACAATACGATTCATTAGTTTTAATATAATTATTTAATAAAACTAATAAACAATATAAATAAAATGCAATTTTTTTAGTTTGAGGCAAATAATTGTAAAATAATCATTTAATTAAAATAATTAATATATTAGATATAATATTATGGTTAAAGAATCAAATAAACCAATAGCTAGATCTTATAGATCTGTTTGTTTACATAAGTATGGGTATGAACAAAAAACAAGCCAACCCCCCCAAGTACAAATATATCTATTGGTTGAGCAGACAGAATGTTCTAAATGTAAAAGTATTAAATTTTTATCTGTAAATTCATCAGATACTTCTATAATATTACCTACATTTGAACCAAAAGAATATACATTAGATTTATCAAATATTGTTGTTAAATGGAGTGGAAAAATAAGTTTGAATTCAAATATTACTATTAATTTCTATGTGTTAAAAAAATTACCATTAATTAATTTGCTCAAATATAAAATACTATACTGGACAATTCCAGAAAATATGAGTTTGAATTCAAATGCAATATCATCCAATTTAGCAGAATTATTTAATAATAAATCAAACCCAGTTTATTATTTAACATCTCATTCTAAAAAGTTAATAGAGTTTAAATTAGAACCAGCTGATGATCTAAGCAAGTTATTTGATAATCTAATTCTCAAGTAGATTTAACTAAAATTTAAACTTGATAACAAATAAAACAAAAATTATCTAGGTTGACCTTTCCAACATCTTAAATTTCTCATTCCAGATGAAATACATGTGATTGGGTTTGATTTCATTTCACAAAGTTTTTCTTTAGCAATAGTTCCCTCACTAGTCGAATAGTAAACATTACGAATATCCAATCCAGATTTTTCCATAAAACATAAACAATGATAACATGGTCTAGATTCAGCAAGAGCACCCGAATTAGTAAAACGTACAACAACAATATCTAATTTTTTTGGTTTATTTTTTTTATTTTTTATCTTTCCAATCGCATCAACTTCCGCATGAGTAGATGGCATGAATTTAAACTTGTTATTTGAATTAGTTCCAATAGCCAACTTTTTCGCACCAGCCACTGTTCTGCCGCGAGGGCAAAACAATGGCGTAATGGTAATATCCCTGCGTAAGTCTTGCAGTAGAATAAAAGTTGTCATGAACATTTTTAATACTTTCACAAAGCTCAATTTTAGATTGAGAATTAGTTTCTTTAATTGTAGTTGTTAAAATTGACATTTGTATACTATAAATTATATTGAATTATTATAAATCTAATTTAACAATTTGTTTTTTCAATTTTTTTATTTCTTTTCTTTTATTATATTATGAGTTATACTACATTTAGTGGTTTAGATTATAAAAATGGAAATAATGTACCATTGGCAACTGATACATTAAAAATAATTACACCATCAACATCAAGTTACAAACCATCTTGGTTTACAGGTACAGTAATACGTGATCCAAATTTAACTACATCAATGACTATTTCTCAAGTACATCAATTTATTGTTATAAATTATGCCAATCATGATTTCCCTATATGGATATTTTATAATCAAAGTTCAAATCCAGGCACATCATATACAATATTTTTAAAAAAAAAATTTGGAGCAAATGGTATATTAGTTCCACCTTATACAGATCCAAATTTGGTTTATAAAAATGATATATTTGAAGGTGGCTATTTAAATTTATATTATAATGAATTATTTCAACCAATACCAATATCAAATACATGTTTTCCAGCTGGAACATTGATTACAACTAATCAAGGTCCAATAGCTATTGATAAAATTGATCCTAATACACATACTATTAGAAATAAAAAAATAGTTGCTATTACAAAAACAGTTTCTTATAATGATTATCTAGTTTGTTTTGATAAAGATGCAATTGCTCCTAATATACCTTCTGAAAAAACTATTATAACTAGAAGTCATTTAATATATAATTATGGTAAAATGATACGAGCAGAAGATTTTATTACTTTATATATTAATGTTTATAAAATTTCATATAATGGAGAAGTTTTATATAATGTTTTATTAGAAACATATGACAAAATGATTGTAAATAATTTAATTTGTGAAACTCTACATCCTGATAATGATATTGCTAAAATAAATAGACACATTGTTAATTTAAATTTAATTGATTCTAATAATTTTATAAAAGAATATAATAAAATATATATAAATAAAAATATTGATTTGATTGAACCAGGTAAACTCAAGATGAATTATTGTTTGTCTTAAAAATATTTCTACAATTATATTAATATTAATATTAATGGAAATAATATATAATGATATTGTTAATTGGATTAATCAACAAGTTATCCCATATATAAAATATTCAGGTCAAACTGGTGGGTCTAAACCCAACTCTGAATCAGAACAAGTACAACAAATTATTAACTATTGTAAACAAATATTAGAAACAAGTGGAATTTCAAGCATAGAAATTCAAAAAATACCTGGATTTGAATATAATCAGTTAAATCAAAATGGTGGAACAAAATGGAATATAATTATAGAAGATTTTGCCTATTATGTATTAAGTCTTCAAAATTTTGTTTTTTTATATTTATTATGGCAAAAATTTGATATTAAAAATAGATTTAATTTATCTTTTGATTTATTAACAAATAAAATTTGTGAAGAATAT
>Ga0114973_10000880_pt1 | contig 22660 bp, 16 predicted proteins | sample M_140807_MF_Meta_FD_87025 | JGI IMG/M metagenome (GOLD analysis project Ga0114973, IMG submission 87025) | Freshwater microbial communities from Lake Montjoie, Canada to study carbon cycling - M_140807_MF_MetaG | ecosystem: Environmental > Aquatic > Freshwater > Lake | place: Lake Montjoie...
CAGCCGCTGTCGAACTTCTCGCCCGAGGCGAAGAGCGGTTCGCCGCAGCAGATGCAGCGGTAGGTGCCGGACGTCTTCGTGTTCCAATACTTTCCCGTGAAGGCCCGCTCGGTGCCCTTCTTGCGGGCCACCTCGAACTGTTCCGGTGTCAGCCGGCGTTTCCACTCGGCGTCGGTCTTCGGAATGGCGTCGTCAGCGAGCCTGCCCGCGACGGCCGGGTTTTTCGCGGCCCCGGATCCTGAAGATCCTGCATCTTCGGCGTCTGACACTTGCAAGACTCCAAGCGAGAGGATGGCCGGAAAGACGATGGCCGAGAGGAGGCGTTTCATCGGAATGCGACCGGGCTGAATCCCGCCCTGCTGTGTTACTTCTTCTTCGGATCGGGGAGGGTCTGGGGCTCGTAGGGGTGGCTTCGCTTCCGCACCACCACGGCCTTCACGATTGTATCCGGGGCCGCTCCGAAGGCCATCTCGCCCTCGGTGCGATTGAGCCTCGGAAGCACGTCGAAGCCCTCGACCACCCGGCCAAAGACGGTGTGCTTGCCGTCGAGGTGTTCGGTCGGCCGAAAGGTCAGAAAAAACTGGGAGCCGCCCGTGTTCGGGCCGGCGTGGGCCATCGAGAGCGTTCCCAGAAAGTGCTTCCGGGCACCGGGGAGCCCAACCTCGCAGGCGATCGCGTAGCCCGGCCCGCCGGCGCCCGAACCTGTCGGATCGCCCCCCTGGGCCATGAACCCGCCGATCACGCGGTGGAAGGGAGTGCCGTCGTAGAAGCCCTTCTCGACCAGCGAGATGAAGTTGGCGACGGTGTTGGGCGCCTCATTCTCGAAAAGTTCGACGACGACGTCGCCCTTGCTGGTCGTGATCTTCACCCGCGGCAGGTCGTCGGCCTTGGCATCCGCCCCCCGCTTCACCATCTCGGCCTCCACCTTCGGCCGCTCCGCGACGATCGCCTGCTGCAGCTCGGCAATCTTCGGCGTCGGGATGCCGGCCGCCTGCGCCTGCTTGAGCCAATCCGCGGCGGCGTCGAGATCGCTCACCAGCATCGACGCGGTCGCCGCCATCATCATGACGTCGCTGCTGGCGGCGCCCGCCTTGCCGAGCTGGTTGGCGAGTTCGAGGGCCTTCCTGGGATCGTCGTTCTGCAGGGCGGCGGCCACGACGGCGCCCGTGATTTCGCGGGCAGGTTCATTCTTCGGATCGAGGACGACCAGTCCGAAGGCGGCAGCCTCCAGCCGCTCGCTCGTGGCCTGAGCCTTTTTCTTCGTGGCCTCGAACCTCGCCTCCACGGCCTTCTTGTCGGCATCGGGCTTCTGGTAGTCGGCCTGAAGGACCTGCAGCTCGGCGACGAGTTCCTTCATCTCCCTGCTGGCGGCGACGAATTCGGCCTGGGCCTGCGCGGAATCGGGCTTCATCGCCACGGCGGCCGTTTGGGCGACGACCGGGACCGGCGTGAAAAACAGGATGGAGGCCGCGGCGACGAGCGGGAAGAACGGACGGTGCATCGGGAAATCCTTGCGGGAGAAGGGACTGTGGACGCCTCGAAAACATCGGGGGCAGCGGTTTGTCGGGTACGATAACAGGTTTTCAGCCGCCGCGAGGATACGACCGCATGCCCCGTCCCCCACGCCCCGGGTCCGACCGCGAAGAGGCCACGAGCGCCCCCAGAATCATCGGCGGCAGCCTCCGCGGACGACGGCTGGAGTTCGTGCCCGATCCCCGCACCCGACCGATGAAGGACCGCGTCCGCGAGACGCTCTTCGACCTCGTCGGGCCGCGGCTCGCCGGCGCCACGGCGATCGACCTTTTCGCAGGCTCCGGCGCGATCGGCTTCGAGGCCCTGAGCCGCGGCGCCTCGCGGGCGATTTTCGTGGAGCGGCACTTCCCCACCGCCGATCTGCTCAAGCGGTCTGCCCGGTCGCTCGGCGTCGTCGATTCGATCGAGGTCAAGACGGGCGACGTGCTCCTCTGGGCGAAGCGGATGCCGGAACTGCCGGGAGGCGGCCCGTGGGTCGTGTTCATCTCGCCGCCCTGGGATTTTTTCAGCAGCCGCTGCGGCGAACTGATGGCCCTCGTGACGGCGATGCGAAACCAGGCCCCGCCGGGCAGCACCTTCGTCGTCGAGGCCGACACGTCATTCGATGCCGAACTGCTCCCCGATCCGAGCGACTGGGACCACCGTCCGATTCCGCCCGCAGTGCTCCACATCAACTCGACGACAGGCTGAAAGCCTGTCCCACATCGGGCAGGGCCAGCTGACATCCTTCACACCAGCCGGCGGAGCCGGCCAAGCAGATCACGGCAGGATGCCGTGGATGTGCGTGAAGCTGGCCGCCGCGGAGCCGATGGCGGCGGCGCCAAGGACGGCAAGCGGTGTTGAAACCCGGCCCAGCTCGAGGGCCACGCCGCAGGCAGCCGCCACCGCGATCGGCAGGACGGCAGGCCGTCCGCCTGGAAAAAGCGACTCTGCCGCCAGGCGCACCGCCAGGAGCCCGATCGCCGCCACCACCACGCACCCCACGGCCTTCATCGCCCGATCGAGCGCCGATCCTGGATGGATCAGCCGCACGACCGGGGCCAGCGAGAGCACCATCGCGAACGAGGGGATGAAGGCGAAGAGCGTCGCGACGCCCGCCCCGGCCAGCCCGGCGGCCGCGTCTCCGTCGGGCGTCGTCTTCCAGCCGGCGAGAAACCCGATGAACGTGACGACCAGGATCAGCGGCCCGGGTGTCGCCTCCCCCATCGCCAGCGCGTCGAACCGCTCCGCTGGCTTGAGCCAGCCTCGGGCGAGGGATTCGTCGAGGGCCCAGGGCACGACGGCGTAGGCGCCGCCGAGCGAGAGCAGCGTCGTCTCGGTGAAGAGCCGCGCGATCGCCGGCCCCCTGCCCCCGGCCGGTTGGGATGCGACGACCACGGCGTAGGCGGCAAGCCAGACGGCGATGCCGACCGCGGCGGTGACCAGCGGCAGCCTCCAGACTGAACCGGCCCCAGGAATCGCCCGGGCACTCGCCCCGACGGGCGGCCCCGCATCGCCACCCGCCGCGGCTGAGCCACGGGACTTCAACCAGCCGAGAACGGCGGCGGCGATCCCGACGGCGAGCACGAGCAGCGGAAACCCGACGCCGAGCGCCATCGCGACCGCCGCGGCCGCCGCAAGGCTGAGGCCGGCCGGAGTCGAGATCGACCTGCAGCCGATCCGCCAGGTCGCCAGCAAGACGAGTGCCACCACGGCGGGCCGCGTGCCCGCGAAGGCGGCCGCCACGAGCGGCAGCGATTGGCCCGCCGCATGCAGCCAGGCGAGCGCCGTCACCAGCACCGCGCCGGGCAGCACGAAGAGCGTGCCCGCCACAAGTCCGCCGGCCAGACCGTGCATCCGCCAGCCGGCGTAGGTGGCGAGCTGCTGGGCCTCGGGCCCCGGGAGCAGCATGCAGAGCCTGAGCGCCGCCAGAAACTCCTCCTCTCCGAGCCAGCCCTTCCGCTCCACGACCTCGCGGTGCAGGATCGCGATCTGCCCGGCCGGCCCTCCGAATCCGGTCGCCCCGACCAGCAGCCAGGTCCAGGCGGCTTCGAGCCAGGAGCAACTGGCGGGCCGTGGGGCCGGATGGCGGGTTGGCTGGTTTGGCGACTGATCCATCCGTCCCGGCATCCCGCGTTGCATCACCGGCGGCCTGTCATGGCCGGGATTGGGTCTGGTATCGTACAGGGATGGATGTCATCAACCACCGCGATTCGGTTCCCTTCACCACGGTCGACGGATCCACGATCCGCGAACTGCTCGCCCACCGAAATTCGTCGATCCGCCTGCAGAGCCTCGCCGAGGCACGGCTCGCCCCCGGGCGGGCCACCACGCCGCACCACCACAGGGTGACGGAGGAGATCTACTACATCCTCTCGGGGTCCGCCGAGATGACGCTCGAGGCCGAGAGCCGGCCGGTCGGCCCCGGAGACGCGATCGCGATCCCTCCGGGAGCAAGGCACACGATCCGCAACACCGGTCCCGAGGAACTCGTCTTTCTCTGCACCTGTGCACCGGGCTACGAACACAGCGACACCTTCCTCGAACCTACCCCCTGACGGGCTCCTGCCCGTTCCTTCCTCTCCAGACGGGCACCGGCCCGTCCCACGCATGGCCGACCCGTTCACAAACCTGCTCGTCTCCGAAGGGATCGTCAGCGCCGACCAGCTCGCGGAGGCGATGCGGGCCTCGTCGTCGTCCGGCAAGAAGCTCCACGACGAGGTCGTGCGGCTCGGCTACGCGCCCGGCGAGAAGGTGATGAAGGCACTCGCCAAGGCCTATCGGCTGAAGTTCGTCGACCTCTCGACGCTCGAGGTGCCGGCCGAGGTGATCGGCCTCCTGCCCGAGAGCGTGGCCCGCGAGAACTCGATTTTTCCCGTCTCCGAGCAGGGCGCGGCCCTGCGGATCGCCACCTGCGATCCCACCGATCTCGACACGCAGGAGAAGCTCCGCTTCATCCTCAACCGCGACGTCGAGCTGGCCCTCGCTCCCCGCGACCAGATCGTCGAGGCGATCAACCGGCACTATGGACTCAGCGACGGCGAGAGCGCCGATTCGATGCTCCAGGAGTTCACCGACACGGCGATCGACTTCACCGAAACCGCCGTCGAGCAGGAGGCCAACCAGGCCGCCGAGGACATCTCCGACGCCCCGGTCGTGAAGCTCGTCAACCTGATCATCACCGAGGCGGTCCAGCTGCGGGCCAGCGACATCCACATCGAGCCCTTCGAGGACCGGATCCGGATCCGCTACCGGATCGACGGACGCCTCGTGGAGCGTGACAACCCTCCCCGCCGGCTCCTCGGGGCGATCCTCTCCCGAATCAAGATTCTCTCCAAGCTCGACATCGCCGAACGCCGCCGTCCGCAGGACGGACGGATCAAGCTCACGGCCGACGGCAAGGACTACGACCTTCGCATCTCGGTGATGCCGACGAACCACGGCCAGACGGTCGTGATGCGGGTGCTCGACAAGGACAACATCCGGGTCGGCATCCGGCAGCTCGGCCTCTCCGAGGGGGATTTCCGCAACTTCAAGAACCTGATCCGACGCCCCAACGGCATCATTCTGGTCACCGGCCCGACCGGCTCCGGCAAGACCACGACGCTCTACGCCTCGCTCAACGAGCTCAACCGCCCCGACACCAAGATCATCACCGCCGAGGATCCGGTCGAGTACTACCTGGCCGGAATCAATCAGGTGGAGATCAAGCACTCGATCGGCCTCGACTTCGCCCGCGTGATCCGCTCGATGCTCCGCCAGGCCCCGAACGTGATCCTGGTGGGGGAGATGCGGGACACGGAAACCGCCCAGATGGGCATCCAGGCGTCGCTGACGGGCCATCTCGTGTTCAGCACGCTCCACACAAACGACGCCCCGGGGGCCATCACCCGGATGATCGACATGGGCGTGCCGGCCTACCTCGTGGCCTCGAGCGTGATCGCCGTCCTCGCCCAGCGTCTCATCCGTGTCAACTGTCCAAAGTGCAAGCAGCCCTTCCAGCCGCTCGACACCCAGCTCGAGGCGGCCGGCGTGACACCCGAGATGCTCAAGGGGGCGACGTTCATGAAGGGCCGCGGCTGTGCCAACTGCCAGAAATCGGGCTACAAGGGCCGGCTCGGCATCTTCGAACTGATGGTCATGACCAGCAAAATCCGCGAATTGGCCTTCCAGGGGGCCCCCACCCAGGAGATCCGCCGGGCGGCCTGCAGCCAGGGGATGAAGGTCATGTTCGACGACGGCGTGCAGAAGGTTTTGCGGGGAATCACGACCTTCGACGAGGTTTTCCGGGTCTCGAAGCGGATGGAGGAGTAATCCCGGAGTTGCCGGGGCTTTCCAGCCGATATCTCCGGGTGCATAATGCTCCTGTGTGATCGGCCGCTGTCAGGGGCTGGCCGATCGCCTGGCGGGCACCTTCAGCCGTGGGCACAGCGACTCTCCTCCCACGTGAGCGTTCCGTTTGGAATCGCTCCTCTCTGCCGGCGTCTGTTCGCGAATTTCGCGGCAGGTCAGAATATGATTTCCTTTGGAGGATTTCCGCATGAGCACCGCAGCCACGTCGCCCATGGCGGCGCAGGTCGAGAAACTGCTGAAGGTTGCGCTCGAAAACGGCGCCACCGAACTCCGCCTCTCGGGCGGGGTCGCGCCGATGCTCCGCATCAACGACCAGATGCGGCCGCTCAAGACCCGGCCGATCCCGGCCGAGGAGGTGGCGGCGATGGCCGCGGCGGTTCTGCCAGAGGGCTCCGATCCGAGCCACTTTTACTTTCATACGAGCGTCGGCCGCTGCATGGGCTCGATGCTCGATGTCTCGGGAACGAAGGTGTTCCTGCTTCAGCCGGTCGCGGAGCCCGAACCCGAACCCGAACCCGCAGCCCCGGCATCCCTGGAACTCGACATCGCACCCGAGCCATCGGCGCATGGTGGGCATGGCGGCTCGTCCAACGCCTCGGCTGACGGGGGCGAGCCGGTCTTCTCCCAGCCCCGCGTGGCCACCGGCACGATCCAGATCGACAAGCTCCTCACTGCCGCGGTGAAGGGGGGCGTGAGCGACATTCACATCACGACCGGCCTGCCCCCCGTGTTTCGCCAGGACGGCCACATGCGGCCGCAGCCCACGAAGGTGCTCACCCCCGACGACACCAACGGCCTGATGAAGGCCATCACGCCCGAACGCTGCCAGGCGGAACTCGCCGAGAAGGGTGGCTGCGACTTCGGCTTCGCCTTCGGCGACATGGCGCGGTTTCGCGTCAGCGTGTTCAAGCAGCGCGGCAGCATCGCCATGGTGCTCCGCCAGATTCCCAACAAGATGCTCACGCCCGAGCAACTCGGCGTGCCGGAAATCTGCAAGAAGATGGTCACCCGGCCCCGCGGCCTGTTCCTCGTCACCGGCCCCACGGGCTCGGGCAAGTCGACCACGCTCGCCAGCCTGATCAACTTCATCAACGAAAACTACGACCACCACATCATCACGATCGAGGACCCGATCGAGTTCTACCACCAGTCGAAGAAGAGCACGGTGAACCAGCGGGAGATCGGCACCGACGTGTCGAGCTTTTCCGAGGCCCTGCGGCGGGCCCTGCGGCAGGATCCCGACGTGATCCTGGTCGGCGAGCTTCGCGATCTGGAGACGATCGAGGCGGCGATTTCTGCCGCCGAGACGGGGCACGTGGTGTTTGGCACGCTCCACACGACCGGCGCCCAGGGCACGGTCAACCGAATCATCGACGCCTTCCCCACCAACCAGCAGGAGCAGGTCCGCACCCAGCTCTCGACGGCGGTCATCGGCGTGGTCTCGCAGGCCCTGTTGCCGAAGATCGGCGGCGGCCGCGTGGCGGCCTACGAGATCCTCGTATGCACCCCGGCCATCGGAAACCTGATCCGCGAAAACAAGACCTTCCGCATCAATTCGGCGATCCAGACGGGGGCCAAGCTCGGCATGCAGCTCCTCGACGACCACCTCTTCAAGCTCTGGAACGAGAAGAAGGTGAAGGAGGAGGACGTGCTCGCCAAGTCGCAGAATCCCGACGACCTCGCCAAGCGGATTGCGAATGCCAAACGCGGGATCTTCGACGATGTCGAGGACAGTTCGGCCAAGAAGCCGATGCACTGACGAAACGCACTGAAACCACAGGCTGAAGCCTGCCCCACGAAGACACCAAAGACAGACGACCATGGCCCTCAAGAAGCTCGGACAGATCCTCCTCGACCTCGGCCTGATCGACGATCAGCAACTCGCGACCATGCTCGAGGAGCAGGCCCAGCGGGGCGGCGAGCTGCTGGGCAGGGTCGGCGTGTCGCTCGGCTTCTTCACCGACGAGCAGCTCGGCGAGGCCCTGGCCGAGCAGTGGAGCACGACCTTCGTCACGCTCTACGACCGCGAGATCAAGCCCGAGGTGGCCCGGCTGATCAGCGAGCCGATGGCCCAGCTCTACCGGGTGGTGCCCATCTCGCTCGACGGCAACCGGCTCATGGTCGCCACGGCCGATCCGCAGAAGATTCAGGTCTCGGACGAGCTCCACACGCTCCTCGGCTACGACATCAAGATCGTCGTGGCCACGCAGCCCGAGATCGAGAAGACGATCGAAAAGCTCTATTCCTCGGAGACCGACAGCGTCGAGTCGCTCGTCGATGATCTCGAGCACGATGTCGATCTCGCCGCCGCCGCCGCCGCCGTCGGCCGCGAGGGGCCGACCGACCTGACCAGCGTCGAGGCCCTGGCCGAGAGCGCGCCGGTTCGCAAACTGCTCAACATGGTGCTCCTGCTGGCAATCCGCGACGGCGCCAGCGACATCCACTTCGAGCCCTTCGAGCACGAGTTTCGGATCCGGATCAAGTCGGACGGCGTGCTTCAGGAGATGGTGCCGCCGCCCAAGCATCTCGCCTTCGCGATCACGACCCGGATCAAGGTGATGGCAAACCTCGACATCGCCGAGCGGCGCCTGCCGCAGGACGGCCGCATCGAGCTCAACGTCGGCGGCCATCCGGTCGACCTGCGGGTCTCGGTGATGCCCACGCTGTTCGGCGAGAGCGTCGTGATGCGGGTGCTCGACCGGGGCGTCGTCTCCCTCAACCTCGACAAGCTCGGCATGGAAAAGGAGATGCTGCGGAAGTTTCGCGAAGTGATGATTCGGCCCAACGGGATCGTGCTCGTCACCGGCCCGACCGGTTCCGGAAAGACGACCACGCTCTACTCGGCCCTCTCGGAGCTCAACGACGTCGAGGACAAGCTGATCACGACGGAAGACCCGATCGAGTACGACATCGACGGCATCGTGCAGGTGCCGATCGACGCCGAGATGGGCAACACCTTCGCGGCGATCCTTCGGGCGATCCTGCGGCAGGATCCCGACCGGATCCTGGTGGGCGAGATCCGCGACGTGGAGACGGCCGAGATCGCCGTCCAGGCCTCGCTCACCGGCCACATGGTCTTCTCCACGCTCCACACCAACGACGCCCCGTCGACCGTCACCCGGCTCCGCGACATGGGCGTGCCCCCGTTTCTGATCACGGCCACGGTCGAGGCGATCCTCGCCCAGCGGCTCGTCCGGCGGATCTGCTCCGGCTGCCGCGAGGAGATCGTGCCCGGCCCCGACGTGCTCGCCGATCTGGAGATCACGAGCGACCAGGCGGTGGGAAAGAAGTTTTACCGCGGCCGGGGCTGCGAGAAGTGCAACCGCACCGGCTACAAGGGCCGGCTCGGGCTCTACGAATTCCTGGTGATGAACGATGAACTGCGGGACATGATCATGCGCAACGCCTCGACGGAAGACCTCCGCGAGACGGCCCGCAAGCACGGCATGGTCACGCTCCGCGATTCCGGCATGCAGGGCATCTTCGACGGCCTGACGACCGCCGAGGAAGTGATCCGTGAAACCATCCTCGAAGCTTAAATCGTTTGCAGGACAGGCCCCGGCCTGACACTCCCATGCCCACATTCATGTTCGAAGCGATCGACGCCGCCACCGGCCGCGAGATCAAAGACACGGTCGAGGCGCCCACGGAGGCCGAAGCCCAGGCCACGATCCGGGCCATGGGCTACATGGTCACCAAGCTCAAGGCCGGCAAGGCCAAGGGCAAGGCCGCCGGCGCGGCCAAGAAGCCGGGCCGGTCGTTCGTGATCGGCGGGGTGAAGTTCAAGGAAATGACCCTCTTCACCCGCCAGCTCTCGATCCTTCAGGACGCCGGCCTGCCGATCCTGCGCAGCCTCAAGATCCTGGCCGACATGCAGAAGCCCGGCCGGCTGAAAAACTCCCTCCTCGACGTCTGCGACGAGATCGAGGGAGGTGCCACCCTCTCCGAGGCGATGTCGAAGAGCCCGAAGGCCTTCGACCGGCTCTACGTCAACATGATCCGGGCCGGTGAGGCGGGCGGTGCCCTCGAAGTGATCCTGCGCCGCCTCTCCGAGTTCATGGAGCGGGCCCAGGCACTGAAGCGGAAGGTCAAGGGGGCGATGGTCTATCCGATCGTCGTCGTCAGCGTGGCCGTCGGCATCCTGACCTTCATCATGATGAAGATCGTCCCCCAGTTCAAAAAGATCTTCGACGACTTCGGCAGCGAACTGCCGCCGATGACCCAGTTTCTGATCGACGTCTCCAACTGGGTGGCCAACTACTGGTATCTAATCCCGGCGATCCCCTTCGGCATCAACCTGATCATCAAGGCGATCAAGCTCGTGCCCTACGGCCGCTTCGGCTGGGATCTGTTCGTCCTCAAGGTGCCGGTCTTCGGCCAGCTGGTCGAGAAGAACATCCTCTCCCGCTCGACCCGCACGCTCGGCACACTGCTCGCCAGCGGCGTGCCGATCCTCGAGGCGCTCAACATCACCAAGGAGACCTCGGGCAACATGATGTTCGAGAAGCTCTTCCAGAAGGTGTCGGAGTCGATCCGCGATGGAAACGCGATCGCCAAGCCGCTGAAGGAGTTCTCGAATCCGCCCTTCAACCTCGTGGCCCTGCTCTTCTGGACGACGTTCGTGCCCGGAGCCGGTGCGCTCATGTATCTGCTCAAGTACAAGCAGCCGGTCGTCGACGACCTCGTGATCAACATGGTGGACGTGGGCGAGGAGTCGGGCGAACTCGACACGATGCTCTACAAGGTGGCCGACACCTACGACGAGGAGTGCGCCGTCCTCACGGAGAGTCTGACGAGCCTGATGGAACCGCTGCTCATCATCTTCCTCGGCGGTGCCGTGGGCTTCATCGTGATCGCCCTCTTCCTGCCGCTGATCAAACTGATCCAGGATCTTTCATGAAGACGAACGCAGCAAAGCCTTCAGCCTGTCATGCCCCCGCCGAAGTGGGACAGGCTTCAGCCTGCCATCCCCCTGCCGGAGTGGGACAGGCTTCAGCCTGTCATGCCCCTGCCGAAGTGGGACAGGCTTCAGCCTGTCATGCCCCCGCCTCGCACCCTCCCCTCGGCTTCACGCTCGTCGAGGTGCTCGTCGTGGTTGGCATCATCGGCATGCTGGCCGCGATCATCACGCCCGTGGTGCTGCAATCGCTCACGAAGGCCCGCAACGCCGCGATCAAGGCCGAGATCGACCTGCTCCACACGGCGATCATGAACTACAAGTCGGAGTACGGCAGCTTTCCGCCGTGCTACGACCAAACGCTCACCGCGACCAGCCCGGCCGGCAAACACGTCGTACGGATATTTCCGCGATGCACGACCGTGCCGAACGAACTCACCACGGTGTTCTCGGGGAGAAACCCGGCGTACGTTTCGCCGGGGAACGCGATCGCGTTCTGGCTGTCGGGCTACACGGACGACCCGACATTGCCCCTGACGAACGGCACCCGCAAGAAACTCTTCGGCTTCGACACGGCCAGGCTCGACCTCGTAACCGGCCTCTACTGGCCCTCGGGTAAGTCCGGGAGCCCGTACGTCTACATCGACACAACCCAGTACGGCACGATCGTGTCCGGTGCGAGCAACAATCCCGTGACGGTCGGCTCGACCACATACCGTGCGGAGCTGAACTCGGCCACTTCGTTCTTCAACCCCGACACCTTCCAGATCCTCTGCGCGGGACGTGACGAGGTGTTCGGCAACGACGACGACCTCTCGAATTTCTGGCCGGGTACCCGCAAGGAATATTCCGAGTCCAAGTGACCGGTGCTGCCATGCGCGAAAACCACGGCCTTTTTCACCGCGTTGATCGCAACGGTTTCACGCTCGTGGAACTCATGGTGGTGCTCGTCATCATCTCGATCCTCTCGGCGCTCACGCTATCGGGCCTGGCAGGCGCCCGGCAACGCGCAAAAGTCGACAAGACAAAGAGCACGATCCGCAAACTGCACGAGATCGTGATGCCGCAGTACGAGAGCTACCTCAGCCGGCGACGCTCAGTGTCCGGCACCGATCAGGTGACGATCGCAACAAATCGGCTTGCTGGGATTCGCCTTCTGATGGTTCAGGAACTTCCCGACCTTTGGGCTGATGTCTACGACTCGGTGACCGCTGCCCAGTCGGCCGGTGCTCGCGGTGTCGCCGTTCGATATGCGGCGTTCAAATTTTCTCTCGCCAACGCTTCAGGAACGCAGTGGGGGACAAATCGCGACAAGTATCAGGGGGCTGAATGCTTGGCGATGGCTGTCACCAAAGGCGGATTTTCGGGCGATGCCATCGATAGTTTCAGGAGTGACGAAATCGGGGATATCGACGCAGATGGAGCACCCGAGTTTTGGGATGGCTGGGGACGACCAATTGCATTCATCCGCTGGCCGGCGGGATATGCCTCCTCAATCCAAGTGCAAAACGCTGCGACCAACCCCGATCCTTTTGACCCCTTCAAGATCTCCACGCCCATTGCCTATCCAACGACCGCTCCGGCTCAGGTTGATTATGGGTTAACGCCTCTCATTTATTCCCCAGGGCCTGACGAATCGTTGAACGATCCATTGGGAGGATCCAGTGGCTACGGCCTGACGGGAGGCCCGGTGAGTTGGCTGGCGTGCGCGCCCATCTCTACGACGCGTCCAAGCGGCAGTCCCGCAGGCATTGTTTCAAACAGTGCCGCCGCCGCCGACAACATCACCAACCATGACCTCGTGTCGAAGCGCTGACCATGCCGTCCGTACTTTCAAATCGCCGTCGCGGGATGACGCTCGTCGAGTTGATGGTCGTCGTGGCGATCATCGGCCTATTGAGCGTCGTGGTGCTGCCGCTGCTCGCGAACTCATCCGAGAGCCGTAAGACGAGAGAGGCGGCGCGGTCACTCGTGAGTTACGTGGCACGCTCGCAGAATCGCGTCCTCGGAAGGACGGAATGGGGCGGCTTTTGGATGGTTCCCGTGGCGGGCACAAACTATGCCCTCGATCTGTTCTCGGCCGACGTTCCGACGTTGTTCCAGGGAGACAACCTGCCCACGACCGTTACCGGTTCATCGACCACAATCAGCAGCACGCCGGTATTCGTGCTCACACCTCCGGGAGCGATCGCGACATCCGGATCGATCGGCGGAGCGACCGTGTCGGGAACGCTCGGCGACCTCGTGCGTTTCGATGGTTCCGGCCCGTGGTATGCGTTGGTTTCCGCCACGATGCTGACGCTCCGCGGAACGGGTGCCTTCACCGTCGAAAACGTCAATCAGACGCCGCTCAACACTCCCTGGCCAACCGCGAATGTCGCGCACACGTACGAATTGATGCGGCAGCCGATCCGGTCGGGCTCGCCGTTAACGCTCGCAGATGGGCGTTGCGTCGACGTCGCCCAGTCGGGGTACGTGGCCGCGGCCGGATACGTGAGATTTGGCGACAATCCCGGCTCGATCGCCGTCCTTTTCGATGGTACGGGCCGCCTGCGGCAGATGATCGTCGGGGCGACCAGAACCACACCCACCGGGGCGATCTTTCTCCTCGTCGGTCGCGCCGACCGGGCCGTGCCCTCGCCTGCCACGTTCACTCCGGGCGACGATTCCACCGGCTACAACTGGCAATACGCCGATTCCTACTGGATCGGCATCGATCCGCTCACGGGCGTCGTGAAGCTGGCGGAGTGCGTGCCGAACGCGGCCAACGACATCGCCTCCCAGGCCTACATCCGCTCCGAACTGCTCGCCACCGGCCGGTGAAGTCATGTGCAACCGCATCCCCATGAACCGCCGCGGCATCACCCTCATGGAGGTGATGATCTCCATCGGCATCCTCGCAATCGGGCTCACGAGCGTGCTCTCGATCATCCCGGCAGGAAAGTCTGAGGTGTCGCGGGCGCTGGTGTACGACCGGGCCACGGCGCTCGCCGCGAACTCGCTGGCCGACGCCGCGACGTTCGGGCTCCTGAAGCTGGATTCGTTCTCGCGTTCCGCGTCTTCCATGGCCGTCTTCGACCCGTCGCTTGGAACCAGCCTGGCTGCGGGCACCGCCACGCTCAAACCAGCCGGAATCTTTTCCTCGACGGCGTCTCCGCCGTTGTCGTCGGGCAACGCCCAGACCGTCCTGCGCCTGATCGCCCAGAGTCGCGACGACGTGAACTACAACACCCCGGTCAGCGACGACGCGCTGCCGACGAACCAATTTCCATCCGTCGGTCCGCGGGCTTTCCAGGGCCGCATGTCCTGCGTCCTTGCGGTGACCAGCACGGCGACGCTCTCGCCCGGCGGCTTCGCCACGCTCTCGGCCATCGTGTTTCACAACCGCGACCTGTCGACGGGCGGCACGTTGACCGTGTCCGGCTCATGGGACGGATCATCCGCCATCACGTCGATCACGGTGCCGGGCGACCGCAAGCTGCGCGAGGTCGTTCGCCCTGGCACGGTCGTCACCACCGGCAGTTCGTTCCATCAGTTGGCGATGGCCGCGATCGACGATTCGAGCGGCCACGTCTACGTGTCGTTCAGCGGCGCTTCGCCCACGGCGGCCGGCACCATACAAATTCTGCTCGATTCCGTGGGGCTCGCCGAGCAAACGGTCATGCTCGAAGGTCCCGGCCCCTGGTCGCAGTAGAAACCCGAAACGCAGTCTTCCCGGCCGATCGAGGCAAGCGATCGGCCACAGCGGATGAAACGGTGAGTCCCATGAGCCCTGCAATCGTTCGGCAGCAGCACCGCAGCGGTGTTCTGATGCTCGTTGTCGTCAGCATGCTGACGCTGTTTCTCCTGCTCGGGACGACCTACCTGGTCGTCGCCGCCCGGGCGAAGCAGGCCGCCCGGGCCCAGGCCCGGCTGGCGATGGATTCGTCCTCGATCGGCATCGCCCCCGCTCGGCTGCTCGACGGCGTCATGCTCAAGGTCGTCCGTGGCGGGACGGGGGGCGTTTCTTCGCCCAAGGTATCGGGATCGGCGATTCTTACCCTTCCAGCAGGCAGCAACGTTTCATTCGAATCCCTGCTGGGGGACAAATACGGCGACGGCCTGACCAAGACCGGAACAGCCACCGCGATCGAGCCCGTCTCGATCACCAGCAGTTCCGGCTCGACCTCGTCGCCGTTGCTCACATGCACGCTGCAGATCTCCGGATTGCAGGCCGCAGACCTGCCGGGTCGCGTGCTCACGATCCTCGGCTCGAATCGCGAGCCGACGAGCCATCGGATTCTCTCCGGCAGCGCCTCGGGCGGGGCTTTTTCGGTGCTGCTCAGCAACCCCGCCCGCCGCAGGCCCTTCTCGCTTCCGACAACCCCCGTCGACGTGGTGCTCAACGGTCTGGAGTTCGTCCTCGACGGAAGCAGCGGCAACGAACCCTACGATGCGTTCGACGACAAGAACGTGTTCCTGTCGCACGTCTCGCCCAAGGACAAGGCCAACTCCTCCAGCGACCAGACCGTGGCCGGATCGAAGACGTTCAAGTTCGGATACGTGACGTCGGGCACCAACCCGGCGCTGGCGACGCTGTCCGGATCGAACGCCCCCAGCGGGCTCGACTACGGTGCCGACAACGACAACGACGGTACTCCGGATGGTTTCTTTCTCGACTTCGGCCTCCCGAGCGTGCCCGCCCCGAGCGGGGTGGGCACCGTCGATTTCCACGCGTCGGTCCTCGTCGTCGATCTCGACTCGCGGTTCAACGTGAACGCGCACGGCTCCCTCACGTCGATCACCTATCCGACGGCCACCTTGACGGGCACTGACTGCCCCGGATGGCCCACGGGCACCGATGCCCCGTCGCCCGGAAGAATTCCTGTCGGCTCGGGATATGGACCGCCCGAGGTGAACGGCGGCTGGATGTTCCTGGAGTCGTCGTATGCCGCGACGGAAAAATCGCGGAGAATGCGCGGTCCCAACGACCCGAACTACTCAAATAACGGCAATAGTGACGCGAACTCCCAGGATGATGAAGACGCTGTTGTCCCGAGCCTCTCGTACATCTTCTCGGGGGCGGATGCCTACTCCCAGACCCTTCAAAAGCGGCCCAACACGTCACGTTTCGCCCCCAACCAACCCCTTCCCCGAATGAAGGAGATGGAGGGCAAATACGGCGAGGGACAGGACATCACGAAGTTTGTCTGCAACTGCACCGACGTTCCGAAGAGACAGTCCAGCGGTACATGGTCAAAGTTGGGCAACAGTTCTTTTCCGCTCGCTCGGCCCGGTGCCCCGAACACCAACGACACGCTGAGCCTGATTCGCGATGGCGGCGTCACGCCGTCCGCGAGCAACGCGGTCACGGGTTCGAGTACGGGGGTGCCGGCCATCTGGTGGTCGGGCTCCGCCTCGTACGACTGGGCACCCTCGGGCGGCTCCGCCCCCCGTGGCACCTACAACTCACCTCCCGATCTGCACGGCAGCATGCTCACGACGACCGCCACGGCAAGCGACGTCGTTCCGCGGCTGATCCTCGCGAAACCCGACTGGGGCAGCGGCGAAAGCACCGACGACCCCTATGAACTGCGACTCGACCCGCGGGCCGCCCGCAACGGCTCGATGACGACGACGGGCAGCGTCTGGGACAACGTCTTCGGCTACGCCGACCTCGAAGGGGTGTTGCGGCAGTACGACCTCGACGCCCAGCGGCTTCCCAGGCGGCTCGTGCAGATCCTCGGGCCGGCCAGCGAGGAAGCCCGGCTTCGCGTCACCACCGACGGCTGGGACACGACCACCATCACCGGCTCGGCCGCCACGACGATCCGCAGCTGGCTGAATGGCGCGACCGGCGCCCTCAGCGGCACATCGGCGGTCTCCGGCATCATCGCAAACGATGTGGCACGAGGCGAGCGGCTCAACCTCAACCGGCCTCTCACTTCCTCCAAGCCCGCCTCCTACGACGCCAGCGACCCGTATTACGTCCAGCGGCAGGCGCTCTTCAAGGACCTGTTCACGCTGCTCGTGTCTCTCGGCGGCACGGCGACGAATGCCACCACCGCCCAGTGGGCGGCGAATGTGGTTGAATTTCAAGATGCCGACTCCACGATCACGCCATTTGAGTACGACACCAATCCGCAGGATGGATGGGACATCGACAACGACGCCACGACCACCGGCGACACCGACCGCGGCCTGGTCTGGGGAACGGAACGCCCAGAAATCCTGATCGCGGAAACGAGTGCCTGGGAAGACAATTCCCGGGGCGAACTCTATGTCGAGATGCATCGGCCGTGGGAGGCCTGGGCTCTCGCGTCGGGCTCGAGGCGGATCCCGGCCGAACCGGTGGACGTGGAACTCGACTGTCTCACCGGCGGAACGGCGACCAACCAGGTCGATCTCGGAAAGAAGTCGGAGAAGAAATCGTTCTCCGACTCTTCGACGTATCCGGTCTGGCGACTGCGGATCAAGGACGCCAACGGCAACACGTCGCACGTCCGATTCGACATCAATTCCGGTTCGTCAGGAATGTTCGCGGTCGCGTCCGCCACCTCGGCGAACTCCACGCCCCGTCTCGGAGCGGGCGAGTGGCTCTGCCTGACCGGCGGCACGCTCGCCCCCTCGACGACGCTCCCGACGGTACCCGTCACGAGCCCGACCGTGCTCTGCGTGCCCGGCCCGCTCCCGACGTCGCCCTATCCCGCCTCGTCGCCCCGATCAGCGACCGTCTATCTCGAGCGGCTCAGCGATCCCACCGCGGCCGTGACGGCCGGCATCTGGTCGCAGGACCCGGAGACCGCGTTTTCGGTGCCGATGTACCGCGTCGTCGATTCCGGCACCATTCAAGTCGTGAATCGTTACGTCGTGCCGCCGACCAATCCTCCCGCGCCGTCGGTCAGCAGCCGGCAGTCCGCCACGTTCTGGAAAACGGCCTTCGGCGCACCCCAGACCACGGACTTCACGTTTACCCCCTCGCACGTCACGGCATCCGGCTCAGCCGCGTGGTTTGTCTGGCCCAATCGGCCCTTCGTGAGTGCGGCTGAGCTGTTTCTGGTGCCGAAGTGGAATGCCGCCGATGCGCTCGTGCAATACACCAAGCCGACGGCCGCTGCGAACGACCTCCTGACACTCGCAGGCCTCAAGGTGCCTCTGCTGATGGACGCGGTCCACGTGCCCTCCCGGTTCGCGGGCACCCACACGACGATCAACGCGTCGGGCACCGGCACGCTCGCCACCTACGGGATCTACCCGGAAGCGACGCCGATCAACCAGCTCTCTTCGTATCGCGAGCCGGGGCGTGTGAACCTCAACACGATCACGACCGACGACGTCTGGAACGCCGTCGTGGCCGGCTCGCTCACCAAGTCGGGGACGGCCAACCCGGTGAAGACCAGATCAGCCACCAACTTCAGCGGTTCGCCGGCGACCTCGCTCCTGAATCTGCTGTCGCTCTCCTCGTCTGGAACGTCCGTCATCAAGGACACCGATTCCGATCTCACCGCGATCCAGCCCCGCAACCCGATGCACGAGATCTATACGGCCACTCGGCTCGCCAACACCGCCACGACCCGGTCCAACGTGTTCGCGGTCTGGGTCACCGTTCGGGAATCGATCTCCGGCGACCCGGATTCCGTGAAGCTGCATCGCGGCTTCTACATCGTTGACCGGTCGATCCCGGTGGCCTACGACCCCGGCAAGAATCACAACGTCTGGGACTGCGTGGTGCTCCGGAGAATCATCGAATGACCAGGCGTGGCATGACGCTCGTGGAGATGATGGTCGCCACGACGGCCACGCTCATCCTCATGGCGGCGGTCGCGCAGGTGTTTTCGGTCTTCGGGTCGGCCCTGTCCGACAGCCGCTCGATGGTCGAACTCGACGCCCGGATTCGCACCGTGGCGGCCCGCCTGCGGAGCGACCTCGCGGGCGCGACCGCGCGGCCGCTTCCCCCGCTCGACCCGCAGGGCGGGGAAGGGTATTTCGAGATCATCGAGGGGCCACTGAACGACCTGTCGGCGGCTGTGGGAACGACCGATCTGGCCGCCGACATCGACGACGTGCTTCTTTTCACCACGCGGAATTCCGACACCCCGTTCCTCGGGAGAGCGGGGACTTCCGGCGGGTTTGCCGAGAGCACCGTCGCGGAGGTGGGATGGTTTCTGCGGCCGACGATCACGGCGACCACGCCGACGCTCGCCTACACCTCCAACCCAGCGACCTTTACGCTCTATCGTCGCCAACTCCTGATTGTCGGCTTGGCCGGGTTTCCGCCATTCTCCACCAACGCCAACACGGCACCGGCAACCTCGTGGAGCGGATTCTTCGAGCAATACGACATCTCTTCCAGGGTCACCACCACCGGCACCGTCACGCCCAACACGCTCACCGATCTCACGCGGCGTGAATCGCGCTTCCTGCACTCGAGCGTGATCACGAACTTCCCGTTTCCGTTCGTTGGCCATCAGGCCTACCCGGCTCCCGATGGATTGATTTTCGCGGGAACTTCCACCCGCATCGGAGAGGACGTGGTGCTCACCAACGTGTTGTCGTTCGACGTCCGGGTGTTCGATCCGGTCGCTCCGGTCGATGTCGTCGGCGATGCGGCCGTCGGACCGGGCGATCGGAATGCAACCGGTGGCACGGGTTCGGACGCGAGCGGCACGTACGTGGATCTCGGAAACGGCTCCTCATCCGGGCCTTCGGGACTGGCGGCACGCTTTTCCGGCTATGGCGATTCCCGCTCGGGCACCGGTGCCAACGGGCTCGTGGGATCGACCGCTGCTCGCCGCACGTACGACACCTGGAGCACACACTACGAGTCGAACGGAATCGACGAGGACGGCGACGGCATCATCGACGAGGGCTCCGACGGCCTCGACAACAACAACGACGGCCAGGTGGACGAGACCGCCGAGCAGGAGACCTCGGCGCCGTATCCATATCCGTTGCGAGGAGTCGAGGTCAGGATCCGTTGCTACGAGCCCGCCAGCCGGCAGGTGCGGCAAATCACTGTCCGCCACACGTTTCTGCCCCACTGATCGCGTTTCCGCCCTCAGTGGACACGGAACCGTCTTTTTGCGAGAATTTCGTTGGGGTCGCGAGCCTGCCGCGATCGAGCCGTCGCAACGACGGCGAGTGGGCATGGTCGATTGTGCTTGAGTTTCGATTTGGCCGCGCCTGCCGGGGGATTCTGGCATGCGCCTGGAACACATACCAATGATCCGCACCCCTGCTCGTTCCGGCTTCACGCTCGTCGAACTGCTCGTCGTCATCGCCATCATCGGCACGCTCATGGGCCTGCTCCTGCCCGCCGTGCAGAACGCCCGCGAGGCTGGCCGACGAAACGGTTGCACGAACAACCTCAGCCAGTTGGCGAAGGCCGTCGTCAATTACGAAGGCACCAAGCAGTCGCTTCCGGGGTGGAGGAACCAACTCATCGGTTCCTCAGGCACCGCCTATCCCTCATGGCCGGTCATGCTCCTGCCGCAGTTGGAGAGATCGGACGTCTACAGGATCTGGGAAACAGGTTTGGTGCCTTCAAGTCCGCCTTCGATGTCGATTTTCGTCTGTCCGACATCGTCGTCTGACGGCCAGGCGACTGCGCCGATTTCGTACGCAGGCAACGGCGGGACCGGACTGCTGACGGGAGGCGCCAGTGGCAATCAGTACAAGGCAGACGGTGTCTTTCTCGACAGCGTCGGTGGAGCCTACAACGCGGCAAAGATGAATTTGGATGTCATCTCGACCGGTGACGGCGCCACGAACACGCTGCTGTTCAGCGAGAAGACCGGGGCGTCGGTGCCGTCCCAAAACAATTGGAATGCATATGTGGGACCGATCGCCGGTACATCCAACGCGAGTGCGTTGTTCGGCTGTTCGACGAGCGGTACGACGCCCGCTTTGTTTGGAATCGCGAACGACACCGTGCCGTCGGGAAAGGTCGTCAACAGCGTCGCTTCCCCGTCTGGAACCGATTTCAGCTATCTGGCACAGCCGTCTGCCAATCATCCTGGAGGCGTCGTTGCGGCGTTCGCGGACGGTCACACGATTTTCCTGAAAGACTCCATACAGTCGTATGTCTACGCCCAACTTCTGACGTCAAATTCGGTGTACTCAAGTGGCTCGTACGCCAACAACAGCAGTCGTCTTGGGGGCGCCACTGGCTGGCTACGGCTGAATGCACCGTCAGTCCCGTACCTGCTCCAAGAATCGGACTACTGAGCGATCGCTTCTTTCCCGAGAAGCCGCCGTTTGGGGACGGCCGGTTTCTCGCACGCTTTTCCGGGGAACGACCACATCATGCAACGCATCCGTGCCGGCTTCACGCTCGTCGAACTTCTGGTCGTGATCGCGATCATCGGAACGCTCACAGGGCTCTTGCTGCCCGCGGTGCAGGCGGCCCGTGAATCGGGCCGGCGGACGTCCTGCAAAAACAACGTCGCCCAGATCACGAAGTCCCTCTCCCACCATGAATCGGCGATGGGGGCGTTTCCATCCGGCGGATGGAGTGATCTCTGGCTTCCGACGACCGCCCGTGGCTCCGAGAATAAGCAACCAGGTGGCTGGACCTACGGCACTCTTTCCCGGCTCGACCAGCAGCCGCTCGTCGACGCGCTCGACAAACTGGAGGCTGGCTGCAACAGCACCTACCAGATGACGATGGCGATCCCGATGCCTGTCTTTTCCTGCCCGAGCAGGCGGGCGAGCCAGGCTCTGCCGGTGACCGGCTCCTACAAATCTGGCTGTTCGGCCTCGATCGACCTCCCGAATGCCGCCCGCAGCGATTACGCGGGCAATGGCGGCTCGGGGGCAAAGTGTCCTCCGCTCTACGTGCTCCGCGGCCTCGGCAAGGGATCGGAAACGATCAATTACTGCGCGGACGGCGCGAGCAGTGCCTCCAAGGATCTCACCAGCATCCTGGTCAGCGGTGATGCCGACATGACGAATCATCCCCGGAGCCACATCGGTTCGTGCGGTTCGTGCACCGGTGCGATCCCCATCGCAAGCCCCGCGACCATTGCAGATGGCGATGCCTGGGCCCAGAGGCGGCTCGATCAGAAAATGGCCCTTCCCGACGGAGGCATCCCCTTCCTGCAGGACGGCATCTTCTACCGGATGAGCCGGGTCGTGCCGGCCAAGATCATGGACGGGCTCTCGATGACCTATCTGGTCGGCGAGAAGTCCATGAATCCCGATGAATACACCTCCGGCAACGACCCCGGCGATCTGCGGCCGCTGCTGGCGGGCTTCGGGCCGCACAACATCCGCTGGGCATACGACGCTCCGGCCCAAGACCGAGATACTTCTGCAGTCAGTCGTCAAAACGCCTTCGGCAGCGCCCACGGCGGTGTCTTCACGATGGGCTTCGCCGACGGCAGCGTGCAGGAACTCAGCTTCGAGATCCATCCCGAGGTTCACAGGGCCCTCTCCAGTCGGGCCGACGGCCGCAGCCAGGTGGTGGACGGCGTGACGATCCCGGTTCAGCGGCCCTGATCGCGATCGCCCCGCCTCTCGTCCCTTTCTCTCTTCCGGCTGACCTGCGGCTCACTTCCGGCCGATGCCGGCCCGCCTCCCGGTCGCCTCCGCCAGATCCAGCGGGGCTTTTTCCGGTTTCTGAGCCCATGGTCGGGTTGTGCGGATTTCCGGGGCTTCAGCGGTCCTGAGAATCGGCCAGTTTTTTGCTCAGAAAACCAACTGTCCAAAGACCTGTCCTATGGTTTTTTGCGTACTGTCCTCGGGCCCTGATTTCAAAACATTTGCCCCGCCTATTCTTTTCCTTGCCAGGACGTGTCGGGGGACGCATCCGGGCAACTGGATCCAGAAAGGATCTCCAGTGAGAAACCGAACGCAAACACGCGGTTTCAGCCTCGTCGAGTTGCTCGTCACGCTGACGATCATCCTGATCCTCGCCTC
>Ga0114973_10000881_pt1 | contig 22647 bp, 18 predicted proteins | sample M_140807_MF_Meta_FD_87025 | JGI IMG/M metagenome (GOLD analysis project Ga0114973, IMG submission 87025) | Freshwater microbial communities from Lake Montjoie, Canada to study carbon cycling - M_140807_MF_MetaG | ecosystem: Environmental > Aquatic > Freshwater > Lake | place: Lake Montjoie...
CACAACCGGTACTGCTACACAAGGCACAACTGGTAGTCAAGGTGCACAAGGTGTTCAAGCCGCACAAGGCACAACCGGTACTGCTACACAAGGCACAACTGGTAGTCAAGGTGCACAAGGTGTAACCGGTCCTGGCACAACCATTACTGCTACCAATAATATTACAACAACAGCATTGTATCCTGTGATGGTGGGCGCTGCTGGTAGTGGACAAGTTGCCAACATCAACACTCCTGGATTTGTATTCAATGCTGCTGCAAATGTTTTAACGTTGGGTGGAACTGCAACAGCACCAGGTGCTGTACTAGTTGTTGCAGGTAATATACAGACCAGTGCATCTAATAATACAGCTAATATTGGTAATGCCAGTAACTATTTCAACACTGTCCATGCCAAAGCAACCACAGCACTGTACGCTGACTTGGCTGAGATGTATACCACAGATGCAGAATACACCCCGGGCACTGTGATGATATTTGGTGGCAGTCAAGAAGTTACTATTAACTCCAAAAGCCATGATTATAGAGTTGCTGGTGTGGTATCTACCAATCCTGCACACACAATGAATTCTGGATTGCAAGGTGAATTCACCGTGGCAGTGGCGCTGGCCGGGCGTGTACCAGTTAGTGTGATTGGTAATATCACAGCTGGTGATCGAGTAGTAACCAGCAATCGAGCAGGGGTAGCCGAAGCATTAGATATGGCCAAGTACCAACCTGGTGTGATCATTGGCAAAGCCCTGCAATCACACAGTGGAAACGGTGTTGGTGTGATTGAAGTTGTTGTGGGTAGACTGTGATATCCGTAGTTGATTAAATTTAATTACACATGAATTGTGTCGGCATAAATGTATGTGTGACTACATTATCTCAACACATTTATAAAGATGGGTTAGCCAAACCCGTAATTGCCGCAGGCGGTAGCATACATCCGTTGATCATCCCAGCCGAACTTACTTCGGGCACTGGGCTAATGAACCCATCAATTTATATAGATGGGCAAACTATTTTGGTAAATCTACGCCATGTGAACTACACATTATGGCATAGTGAACACAAAAAGTTTGAACACAGATACGGTCCACTGCAATATCTACACCCCGAAAACGATATACATTTACGCACCTGGAATTACATGTGCATAATGAATCCTGATCTCACCATCAACAAGGTAATAAGTGTAGACACTTCTAACTGCGATCAAACACCCATATGGGAATTTGTAGGCTTGGAAGATGCACGATTGCTGCGGTGGGATGAAAAGTTATGGTTAACCGGTGTGCGTCGAGACACCACCACCCACGGCGAAGGCCGTATGGAACTGTCCGAAATCAGTGTTAATACTGAACAGGTACTAGAGCTACAACGAAAACGTATACCTGCTCTGGGCGACAATACCAGTTATTGCGAAAAGAATTGGATGCCAGTACTGGATCAACCATATACCTATGTAAAGTGGACCAACCCAACAGAAGTGGTAAAGTATGATATCAATACTGGACAAACACATACTGTATTTGTTGATAAAGGAAATCGCATACCCGGTGTGCCTGACTTCCGTGGCGGCAGTCAAGTAATACCCTATGGCAATAACTACCTGGCTATTGTGCATGAGACCAGCTTGTTCAGCAGTCCAGCTGGGAAAAAAGATGCCACATATAGACATCGATTTATAATGTGGGATCGCAACTGGAAATTGCTGGCCTACACCGATGCATTTAGTTTCATGAACGCTGACATTGAATTCTGCTGTGGCGCAGCCTGGCACAAAGATCATTTGTTGGTAACGTTTGGATTCCAGGACAACTGTGCATTCATCTTGAAGATACCACAAACATGCGTGGATGAGTTTATTGCTCAAGCTAATCAAACCAACTCAATTGTACCTACTATTACACACAATGGTAAATCACATGATTTTGATTGGGGCGTGCTGGCCAATAACCATTGGTTCCACAAAACAGTTACAAACGAAATATTTGTTGATAATGCTTACCAACGTTTCTTTGAAGTTGCACCCGGAGATGTGGTTGTTGATATAGGTGCCAGTGCTGGACCGTTTGTCTGGAGCATTGCAGCTAAACAACCCAGTCGAGTAATTTGTCTCGAGCCACAAAAAGATCTATACCCTACTCTGGTAAAAAATAACAGCCATACAGGACTAGACGTTACAAATATAAACAAAGCGTTGGGGCATTCCGACGGCATGTACTATCTGTGTGGAATGTACGATGAGAACAAAAAAAATCACAGCAACGGAACAGATGGAGTAATACTAGACACTATAAAATTCAGCACCATGGTAGCAGAGCAGAAACTCACACATATTGATTTTCTCAAAATGGATTGCGAAGGTGGCGAATACGATATTTTCAATGATGAAAATCATGACTGGATCATGACCAATGTGCGCAAGATGGCCATGGAGGTTCATCTTACAACTCCTGACCTTAAAGCCAAGTTTCGCAAGTTTAGAGACACTTACTTAAAAGAGTTTACTAATTTTCAAGTTCTTAGTCTTGACTATGTGGATATCAAATGGGGCCTGTGGGATGATTGGTTTATAGATCGTTACATTGCAGTGATGATCTATATCGACAATCCAGTTGCTGCACCAGTCAAACAAAAGTGGCAAAACTACCCAGCACCTACCCTTGAGATCACCACAATCATTCCTGAAAAAGGCTGTGTGGTTGACTGCGTGTTCTGTCCACAACGTACATTGGAAGAAGTTTACAAAGGTACTCGAATCTTGACCTTGGATGCATTTAAGACCATGATTGATAAAGTACCCACAGACGTTCGTATTACGTTTGCCGGATTTACAGAACCCTGGATGAACAAATACTGCACTGAGATGGTGGTATACGCACATGATCAAGGACATCCTGTGAGTGTGTTTACCACTGGAGTTGGTGTCAGTATTGAAGATCTGGAAGCAATTGTACACATACCATTTGCCGGTAATCCCAATGGCGGATTTGTATTGCATCTACCTGACGCTGAGATGCTGGCAAGACATCCTATCACCCCAGGATATCTCAAAACCCTAGAGTGGATACGAGACAACAAACACCGAATACAAAACTTCTCTATGATGAGTATGGGCAAAGAACTTCATCCCAGCATTAGACACATATTTGATTGGGCACCCAGTTATGAAATGTGGAGCAGAGCCGGCAATCTCATTAGAGAAAGTGTGGCCAAACCACAATTGGTTACCTTGCGTGATCGCTGGAATGCTATCACACACACAGGATCAAAGACTTGTGGATGTGTTGAAGGACTATATCACAATGTGCTATTGCCCAATGGTGATGTAAGTTTATGCTGCATGGATTATGGATTAGAACATATCATTGGAAATTTGGCCACACAAACATATGAGGATGTTATACCAGAGGATCAAACCTGTTATGCCTTGTGTAACTTCTGTGAGAATGCTACAGATCCCAAAGAAAAAATCATAACCTTCCATCGTTAATATGAAAAATCTAGCCAACTTTATTGAAGACTCTGAAGATCCAGTGATTAACTATGCTCTTGGGCAAGAATATGAAAGCATAGGTCAAACCGGTGCAGCTATCAGTTTCTATCTACGCACCGCAGAGCGCAGCACCACAGATCTTCAACAATACGAAGCATTGATGCGTTGCTGCCTTTGCTTGGAGAAACAAAAAACAAGAGATGACACAGAGAAAGGATTATTGCTAAAATCCATTGCATTGATCCCATCTAGACCCGAAGCATATTTCTTACTCAGCCGGTTACATGAAAAGCGTACAGAGTGGCAAGAAAGTTATACCATTGCCACATTGGGATTAATTTATTCAGACTTTGCCAGCAAATCATTAGTAACTGATCACTATCCAGGATATTATGGATTGATGTTTCAAAAGGGTGTGGCAAGTTGGTGGGTTGGTCTTGCAGAACAAAGCCGCCAAATTATGCCATTCCTACATGACAACTATAAAATGTTACCGATGTATGCAACTGCGGTGAATAACAATCTTAAAAATTGTGGGCATCCTAAAATACCATTGGACTTGGAAGTTAAATGGAACACGGTTCCGGATACTGTTCCGTTGTATGTGCATACATATTATGATGCCTCAATGTTACCACGTATTAGGTCGTCATTTGCCGGTGTAGAAACAATAGAAAAAAACTTTAGTCAAAGTTATCAAGACTTGTTTGTATTAGCAGCCACAAGTGGTAAACTCAACGGCCAATATCTTGAAGTTGGTAGTGCTGAACCATTTTATGGCAACAATACAGCTTTGCTAGAAACCAAGTTTGGATGGAAAGGTCTTAGCATAGAAATTGAGCAGACCAAAGTTGATGATTTCTTGTCCAAGCGCAATAACAATGTGCTATGTGCCGATGCAACCAAAGTTGATTATGCTGCGTTTTTATCCGGCTTTAGATTTAGCAAAGACATGGATTATTTGCAAGTAGATTGTGAACCACCAGAAATCTCTTTTGATATTTTAAAACGTATCCCGTTTGATCGATATAGATTTGCTGTGATAACATTTGAACACGATTACTATTGGAATCAAAACGTAAGAGATCCCAGCAGAGAATATCTCAAAAGTAAAGGTTACGAACTGATAGTCAGCGATGTTGCTTACAACAAAGTGCATAGCTATGAAGATTGGTGGGTACATCCTGCATTAGTTGATGCAGCCACAAGAGATAAACTGCGGGATCTTGGTGACAACATAAAGTTTGCCACAGACTATATGTTTCCTACCTGATACAGGTAAGTTCTAAAGATGTTATTTTCTTCTGAATAGTATCTAAGTTTACAGTGTTCCACAATCCTGGATGCAAAGGTCTTGGCCAGCGTCCAGTCTCAATCCAGGCATATCCTATATGTTCATGATTTAACGTGGGGATGAACTCTGAATTTACTCTGCACCAGAAGGTGTTGTATTCAAATGCAAAGTCCGGGCTAGTGAATTTCTCAATAGGGATCAATTGCATATAGTCAGGAACAGATCCCAGTTCCTCAGTACATTCGCGCTCAACAGCAGCAATCAATGTTTCGCCGTGTTCTACTTTTCCGCCAACCAGGCCCCATGTGTCAGGATATTTTGAATCATTACGCAACAAGTAAAGATACCGGGTACTGCTAGGGCAGTAGAACCAAACTCCAACAGCTTCTACAATACCAGATTCCATGTACCACCTGTATATAATCCATCAATGCTCTTGACCCACTTGACGCCATCCCAGTAAAACTGTATACCAGTGGTCAAGTTGATCACATATTGTACATCTGTAGTATCTCTACTGTTAAACACAATCTCCCAGCGACTGCCATTGTATTCAATGATGTCATTGGCACTGGCAATCAACGGCTGACCTCCGGATCCTTTCCATGCCAGTGGATTACTTGGATTAGATTCACTACCGGTGCTTTCGTTCAGCAAGTATCTTTGTCCGGTCATACTGCTATCTAACCCATCTCCTGGTGCAGTGGTCAGTGGATTGATCACAGCATCTACCGGACTCAATGTATTTTGTGGTGCAGTATCAGGATTGATATTGTAAATCAACAGTCGATCATCTGCTGGATTAACAGCAATGGTACCAATGATACTGCTATCAGGTGCCCAAGGATTATCTAATGTGATGTAACTGATACCTGGCCGCAACACACCATAAGCACCAATCACAGTAGGCCAAGTGATCTGTGGACTTTCTACTATGGGGAATGTAAACGGCGCCAAGCTGATACGATTGGGATTCACTGGCTGTGGCGGTTGTAATACTTGTAATTGCCCATCCAGTAGCAATACTTGATATTTCCACGGAGTAACCTTGACCCTGGTACCTAGCAATAGATCATTGTTGGTTAAGGCATTAACAATATCTCCTTGTGCATCAAATATGCTGGCAATCACACGTTCTACCACACCCAGTTTCTTGACCTTGGCTGGAGAACTAATCCAGATGGGCATGCTGAACGTCATGGTCATTATATCCAAGGGTTCATTTGTATTTGTTCCTACAGGGATGGTTTTGCTAGACCATTTCACACTGTCAAGGTTGCACACAGTAAGGCTGGTCCAGTCAATGTAGTTGTCTGTGGCTTGTATTTCCAGCGCAGGATTAAACAATGTAGCAATCTGTTCAAACAACTGTAATTTCTGATTGGTATTACTGGTCCAGATATCCAGGTCTATAGTGAGCTTGTATGGTACAGGCATGAGTCTTTCAATTTGAAATGCATTGCCTTGTGTGGTTTCATAACTTTCAGTACCAGGATCCCATGTGCGTTGCCTTACAAACATCTTGTTTACATGGTACGGTTCCTGCATACGTTCTCTATCATAGGTCAACCCAGTTATGTGAAATGTCATCATTGGAGTGGCATTCAAGCTGTTGGCCGAGTTTTGATTTAAAATAGTTTGTGCTTGTCTGCTGGCATCACCATACCTTATAGGCACGCGAATCAAGTCTGATGTACCTTGTTCGTTACGCCCGTATTCAACTTCAAACAAGCTGAACATGCGAGTGAATTGCAGCAAATATCGACGAATTTGATCGTCGTTAAAAAACATTTGACTCATAGTTAACTGCTCTTTTGATAAGGTTGTGTGGGTGGATATGGATTGGGTGGCAAATTACCACCTTGATCGCCATTGGCTGCACCGGGTATCAATGCTTCGCTCAAGCTCTGACGACTAGGTATATTGCCAAGATCCTTTGTGTTCACAGTGTATGTATTGTTAACAAAGCCGGAGCGTAAAGTATCATTCACAGCGCCCGGTGTGATGTTGGTTCGTACATTGCTTTCAATCTTGACCCAGATTGATCCATTGAAACGAAACAGTCGATTAGGAAAGTAATCCAAACGTAATGCAAACTGCCCAGCAACAGGGTTAGGCGGAAAATTTACACCAGCTGTGACAGGCAATCCGTTGGGTGCAACTCCATCACCGGTCAAGTAACCAGCAGTATATCCATCACTTCTGGGTGAGTTACCATCATTGGCCACAGTACGGCTAGCATCAGTAATGGTATAGTCTGCTGTATAGGTAGCAGATTCAGGATTGGCAGGTGTGCCATCAGGATTGGTAGCAACAATATAAAACTTCACAACATCAAATCCTGATCGTGGTACTTCAGCTTCGGCCTGAGCAAGTATAGCATTATTGATCTCCAAGTTTCTTGGCCTTGTGCTTTGACGGTCCTCAATGGTTTGTGGATTAGCAACCAGTGTCCAATATTGTGTATTGTTGATATCTGTACCGGGAGGCACGTTGCCTTTTGATGTGTAATATGTATCGCCGTTGAGCACTGTGACTCCACCTGGATAAAAGTTGCCCGGATCCCAAATGTTAATGGGTTCGAACGGTTGTTTGGTAATTTGATCAAATTCTTGTGAATTCACCATTGGTGTGGCTTTTACTCGCCACAAGTGTGGTAACCAAGTTTGGCTAAAACCTTCGCTGGCAAAACTTGCATCTTGAATCACATACCACTTGGGTAATGCTCTGGGTATGGTACTATCCAACGGGTTATAGTCACGGAGATTGGGCATCTCTAGTACATCACCGCTCATGAGTTTTCGTCCCATGGTGTCTATCATGTTATTGTAATGGAAAGTGATAAAAAGTGTATCGTTGTTTAAAAACAGGCCAAACTGGGTGAGATCAAAATCAATATCTTGTTGCCGATACACACCACGCATGACGTATATGTCTGGATCGTAGGTTCTATCGCGATTTTCTAACAGCAGCAGGTCTTCAATAAACAGCGGATTTGTTGTGTCGTATTTGGGTAATGTAGCATCGTTGTTGCCGGTGTTGTCATTGGTTTGCGGGCCTAGATATTTATGTAGGTAGACCTCGGTTCCCCCGACCTGATACATTTCTGAAATAGTTCGGTCAAAGAATCGATAGTCGGCCGTCCTATTAGGCCTATACATGGAAAGTCTTGGCATAGTGTATTATTTAGTTTTAAATTAATTTTGCTTTTTTGGCTGCTTTGGTAGCGAGCATTTTGGCAATGGATGCTGGGCTTTGTTTTTTGCCTAAATTTTTCTGTCGTAGATTTTCCTTTTGCTCTTCCGACAATGGACGATATACTCTTGTTTTCATCTGTTTTTCTATTTCTTCGGAAGTTTTTTTGCGTCCATACACAGGACTTTTTTCACCAACAAACCGGCCCTTCATGGCAACCGATTTTTTCCCATTAGATTTGTCGGTGTGCTTGAATCCAATCATTGATTTCTGTGCTTTTTGCCTTGCTTCCTCAGACCGAGGTTTTCCATAAGCAGGGTTCCCTGTTCCTCTTCGTTTTTCTTTTGCTTCTTCGGACCATTTCCACCCTTTAACTTTATGTCCTGATGATCCTTCACCCCCGTTGGTTTTGTTGCGTAATATACCAGTTCCTAAATCTTTACGACCGTATTTTTTGATAAGGTGTTTTTCTAACTCAAATGCTTGATCTTCTAATAGATCTTTTTCTACTATAGTAATGCAAGAAATATCTTTAGGAGGTTTAATATCTTTTTTGCTGTATTTTTTGTAGGCACGGTCTCCACTTCCTTTGCCGATATAATACGGGGTGCTGTCTTCTCTAAGATAAGTGTAAACATAGAACATGGTATAGATATTTATCGTACTCAACCATGCTTACCATATGCGATGCGGCCATGTGGGCAGACGGTCAACGTTTATTCTTTCACCCCCGTAAAATTCAGTAAACCCGTATTTCTTTAAGATTTTGGTATAGATTCCATACATAGCATTATTGTACGGGTAGCAAAATATTGTGGGTACAAATCCTAATTTTTCTTGAAACCACCCAGTGGTTTTGGCAGTATCACTATCCATCAATTCAATTTTTTCTTCCAGAGTTAATTCGTCTGTATTGAGATCAGGGTGTTCAAAACTATGCGCACCAATGATTACATTGTCAAATGAACTCATATATTTTATTTGGTCTACTGTTAGGAACCCAGGACAACCTACCCAGTCACAAGTTATGAAATAGATTTTTTGTGTTGGAATTTCCAAAAATTTTGAAAAAGTTGTATAGTGATTGTTGTAACCATCGTCAAATGTGAGTATAAATTTTTCTAAAGCATGTTGAAAAATATCATCAGACACATGATGTATCATCAAAGTTGGTTTAAGCATGTGATATTTACCTGGTGATAATTAGGTTGACCGGAATTGCCCAATCAACTATAATACACACATGAAAGTCATAAAGCTAAATCGTCGCTATAAACTGTTCAAAGAACATGGGTATCAAGCTGGATTGCGATTTGATGCATGGGGGAATAAGGCTCGCCTGATGGAGATGGCCTGTCGTGAACGCCTAGGCCATTCGTATTCGTTCTATCAGGCTGGTTCAGACTGGTGTGGATATTTTGGAAAAAGTCCAGATGGAATCAAACCACGCCCTTACTTTATCATGTTCCGACGGGAATCTACTTTGAGTTTTGTACTACTTTGTACAGACTTGACCAAAAAAGACTAACATGCTATAATTACACTATGACAACTACCAAAGCAAAACCCATGGCCCTAGCTGCAAAAGCCAACGTCAAAGCGTTGAATCCCCGTAGTCCAGATACCAAGTATGTGGGCAATGAGCCTGAGTGGCGTGTTCAACCCATAAGCAATCGTGTCAGCAGCCTGAGCAATGCGTTTGGCTGGTACAATTATTTCTACGGCAAAAAAGATGCCAAAGACTTCATTGCTGCTTACTTGGATGCACGTGGACTGGCCAAAGATGCCAAAGTAATCCGTGCTTTGCCCGACAGTCAAATTCGCCTGACCACAGGCTGGCTATGCCGCATGAGCACAATGGGTCTGGAACTCAGCGAGCACGAGCAGATCAAATTGGATAATCTCATCCAAGAGGCACTGGTTGTCAAACAACAAGACGAACCTGTTGCGGCTGTAGAAACAAAAGTCTCTGGCCCTACAATTCAAGACCGCTTGAAGGAAAAGGCAGTTGATTGCGCAGGTGAAATTGAAGGCTTGTTTGACGACTTTGTTGCAGCAGGTGCAAAAATGTCAGCACAGTTTCAACCTATCACAATCATCCGTGGGCACAATGTAGCACCACAACTGATCAGCCACATCCAACTGATTTGGAAACGCCATCTTTCAGAACTTGAAGCAGCAGTCACAGGCAAAGATGCACAACTGGTTGAAGGCTACGGCTATTTGACCAAGACTCAACTGAAGCAATTGGTAAAATTTGCTGAGCAAGTGATAACTGACTGTAACAACTATGTACAGATCAAGAAGGTAGAACGCAAACCACGTGCCAAGAAAGCAGTGAGTGCCGAAAAAGTCACAGCCAAATTCAAGTATCTCAAGACTTTTCCAGATCTCAAACTGGTGTCAGAGCCTGCTGTGAAGCTGGTAGATGCCTCAGAAGCATGGTTGTACGACACTGTGAAACGCAAGCTGATCCATGTGGTCGGAGATGCTCACCGCGGTAGTTTTACTGTGAAGAGTAGTGCTGTGATTGGGTTTGATACCGGAACAAGCTCGCAAAAAACACTGCGCAAGCCTGCAGAAACCATCAAGGCACTGTTGGCAGCAGGCAAGCCAGCAACACGCAAGATCTTCAAAGAGCTCACGACAACTGAGACTCAATGGAATGGGCGTGGCAACGAGAATCTCATAATTCTCAAGGTGTGGTAACGGGCTAAATATCAGGGACGGAGTCCCTGATGCAAGAACAACAACCCATAGACCTAACAACACTCAAAAACACTCTTTTTGAGTATGTGCGCCTGATGCTGGGCCACCAGATCATTGACATTGAACTGGATCCGGCACACTTTGAAGCTGCATATCAAAAGACCATTGGCACTTACCGCCAACGTGCCAACAATGCATATGAAGAAAGCTATAGCTTTATGCAGTTGGTCAACCAGCAAAATATCTACACCTTGCCACAAGAAGTGCAAAGTGTACGACAAATTTTCAAACGAAGTTTTGGTATAGCATCAGGTCCAATGGGATCAAGTTTTGATCCGTTTAGTCAAGCCCAAATGAATGTGTATTTGATCAACTTCAATCAGTCGGGTGGTCTAGCCACTTATGATTTCTACAGTCAATACATTGAATTGGCTGCACGAATGTTCGGCGGATTCTTAAATTACACCTGGAATCCTGTTACCAAAAAACTACAATTGATCCGTAATCCTGCAGGTGGTGGTGAAGTAGTATTGCTATGGACCTATAATCTCAAACCTGAGATACAATTGCTAAGTGATTTTCAGATTCAGCAATGGATTCGAGACTACATGGTTGCTGCCAGCAAGATGATCATAGGTGAAGCAAGAGAGAAATTTAGCACCATCGCCGGTCCCAATGGTGGCGGAACACTCAACGGTGCTGCCATGAAAGGCGAGGCCAAAGCAGAAATGGATGCTTTGATCTCACAATTGGTGAATTATGTGGATGGTTCACAGCCATTAACTTTTGTGATCGGCTAGATTAACCAGTTGGGGCATTGCACCCCAACTATCTTTACGCATGTGCCAGTTGGGTCCAGACTTCTTTAAAAGTTTCCTGCACCTCCCAAGTACCGTGTGGTGGTCCAAATACATAAGTCACTTGTTCCACAGTACCATCCTCTCGGATGGCCAAGTTTGCGTGTACAGTAATCACTTGGTCTTTGCGTATGGCCAATGGCATGCCTTTTTGCAATGGGCTGGCGTTGGTTAAGTTTAGGTATAAGTTTTTCATACTGCGTAGTGTATAGTATAAAGTTTGTGTTGTCTAGTGATTTTGGTGGTGTCAGTTTGAATTTGACAATGTGGTGATCAACTGATAAATAAAATATGACTATATCAATTGGCCCCGGGTGGACTGTTGGCCCTGGATGGATGAGTATAACTCCCGCAGTACCATTAATAGTTAACTATTTGGTAGTTGGCGGGGGCGGCTCTGGTGGTAGAGAAAGTTTTGCTAGCGGATTGGGCGGGGGTGGTGGTGCAGGTGGATATTTAACCGGTACTTTAGCATCTCCTGCTTTATCAACCAATTATCTTGTTACTGTAGGAGCAGGCGGTGCAGCGCCCAGTGGCGGATCAGTTGGCGGTACAGGGTCTAATTCTGTATTTTCTACAAATACTGCTATTGGTGGTGGTGGTGGTGGTGGCGGATCAAATCCTGCCACTGTTGGCAACGGCGGCTCAGGTGGCGGCGGCGGCGGCTTAGACCAAGCCGGTGGTACAGGCACTGCCGGCCCACCAATACAAGGGTATGCTGGTGGGTCTGCTACTAGTAATCAAGGTGGCGCAACTGCATCTGGTGGTGGTGGTGGCGCCAGTGCGGTTGGCGGTAACGGAGCATCGAATCAAGGTGGTGCAGGTGGTGCAGGTTTATCTTCCAACATAGCAGGTAATTCAACCTATGCTGTATCTTTTAGTGGATCTGGACAATATGTGACAGGCCCTGCAAGTGCATCGAATGTGATGTCGGGAGATTTTACTGTTGAATGTTGGATTTATCCAACATCAATACCCGCAAACAGAGGAGCAGTTACTATAACTAATGCTGGTGGTACAGGTGCAGCCGGCACCATGATTGGAATAACAACAACCAATGCAGTACAATTTTTTGTTGCTGGTAATGGTGATTTGACTGCATCAGCTAGTAATCTTCTTACTATTAATAAATGGCAACATCTTGCGCTGGTGCGTATAGGATCTACAAACACACTTTACCTTAATGGGGTATCAGTTGCAACAAATTCAACAACTCCAGCTTGGAATGACACTCCTACAATTAGTGTTGGTAGACAGTATGCTGATAATGGTGCTGATGGACTATTTCCTGGTTCCATCTCTAATGCTCGTATCACTAAAGGGATTGGAGTATATACCGGTGCGTTCACACCGCCAACCAGCCCTTTAGCTATCACACAAGCGGCTGGTACTAATATTGCAGCGATTACTTTAACAACTTCTGTTATTTTATTAACAGCACAATCTGCTACCATAGTTGATAATAGCACTACTGCACAAACTTTAACAGTTACTGGATCACCAACTATCTCATCTACATTGGTACCTTTTGGTATCTATGCCGGTGGTGGTGGTGGTTCTGCTTATACCACAGCAGGATCTGGTGGAGCAGGTGGTGGCGGAACAGGAAGTTTTTACAGTGCATCTCCGGGATTTTCAGGAACAGTCAACACCGGTGGTGGTGGTGGCGGCGGATCAAATGGGTCATTTGCAACTCCTGGAGCAGGTGGTTCGGGCATTGTTATCGTACAAATACCAGACAATTATATTGGAAATACAACAGTTGGGTTAACATCTACTACATCAGATGTGGTAGTAGGATATTACACATATATTATTACAGCTGGTACAGGAAATATATCTTTTGTAGAAGCTAACACAGTTGCAGTGGTCAACTATCTAGTGGTTGCAGGTGGTGGTGGTGGTGCCAGCCGATATGGTGCCGGCGGCGGCGCAGGCGGTCTGTTAACTGGTACTAGCATACTAAGTTTAACAACCACCTATACTGTCACTGTGGGTGCAGGTGGTGCCGCCGGTACAAATACGGGTTCATACACTGGCAGTGCCAATGGTGGAAATTCAGTATTTGCTGGCAGCACTGCTATAGGTGGCGGTGGTGTTAATGATAATCAAACAGGCAAAAACGGCGGATCAGGTGGCGGTGCCAGCGCCGGAAATTCGCCGCCTGGCTCAGGCACTGCTGGACAAGGAAATGCTGGTGGTACTGCGGCCGGCGGCAATTTTACAGGTAGTGGTGGCGGCGGCGCAGGTGCTGTTGGTGGAAGTTCTGCCACCAATGGCGGCAATGGCGGTGCTGGTCTAGCATCCTCTATCACAGGATCATCTGTGACTTATGCAGGTGGTGGCGGCGGTGGTAAGTACCAAGGTACTAGTGCAGGTACAGGCGGCGCAGGTGGCGGCGGTAATGGTAGCGATACTTCTTCTGGGTCTGCTGGTACCACCAACACAGGCGGCGGAGGTGGTGGTGGTAGTGACACTAGTGGAGGATTCAACGGCGGATCTGGTATTGTTATTTTTAAAATTGCAAACACTCAGACGGTATCATTGTCAGGTGGTTTAACATATGCACTGTCAAACGCAGTGGCAGGATACAATATCTATAGTGTCACTGCTGGTACGGGAAATATATCGTTCCAAGGGACGTACTTAACAGTCGCATATCTAGTGGTTGGCGGCGGCGGGTCAGGTGGAGCTGGAAATGGCAGCGGTGGTGGTGGTGGCGCAGGTGGACTGCTAACTGGTAATGTTGAAATATTATCCAGTGATGCGTTGACAATTACAGTGGGAACTGGTGGTGTTGGTGTTTCTAGTACACAGGGAGCCGACGGCACTGATTCTTCTTTTAATTCATTCACTGCACTAAAAGGTGGTGGTGGTGGTCAGGCTACCAGTGGCACCGGCGGCAACGGAACATACGGCTCCGGTGGTGGCGCAGGCTCTAGTGGGTCGGGTGGCGCAGGCACTAGTGGTCAGGGATTTGCAGGCGGAAATGCCAGTACCAGCGGTGGCGGCGGCGGCGGAAACAGCGCCGTGGGGGCCAATGGGTCATCAGGAACAGGCGGCGCCGGAGGAACTGGCACACTATCTTCTGTCAACGGTATCTCTAGTTATTTTGCCGGAGGCGGCGGTGCTGGAGCAGGCGGAACTGTTCAGGGACTTGGTGGAAGTTCTGTGGGCGGCAATGGCGGAAACGCCACTGGCGGAGGTACTCCTGGTTTTCCTGGAGCGGCAAACACAGGGTCGGGTGGCGGCGGCGGATCGCAGGGATTTTATGCAGGTGGCGATGGCGGTAGTGGGGTTGTGATTCTTAAAATACCAAGTACACACCAAGCTACTGCTTCGGGTGGTCTCACATCGTCGGAAACACAGATATCAGGTTACAATATCTATACTGTGACTGCGGGCACTGGCACCTTGTCATTAACTCCAGACACTCGCAGCGTAGGCATACCAGTCAATTATCTAGTGGTTGGTGGTGGTGGTGCTGGCGGAAGAGAGAATTTTGCAACTGGAATTGGTGGTGGCGGTGGTGCTGGCGGATTCAGAGCCGGTTCAGGATTTTTGTTTGCCACAGGTACAGCATTCACAGTAACAGTAGGCGGCGGTGGCGCAGGACTTTCTACTGGTGGAGTAGGAGCAAACGGAACTGATTCTGTATTTTCGACCATAACTGGAACAGGTGGAGGTGGCGGAGGTGGTGGAAATGGTTCACCAGTTCGTGCTGGAAACGGCGGTTCCGGCGGCGGTAATGGCACTACTCTTACACCAGGTTGGGGATTTGGTAATACTCCTTCTACACTTCCATCACAGGGCAATAGCGGTGGTCAAGGTAGCGGCGGTGGTGGTGGTGGTGGTGGCGCCGCTGTTGCAGGTGATGTAGCAGGTATAGGTGTTGGTGGCAATGGATCAAGTTCTTCTATAACAGGATCATCTGTAACTTATGCAGGTGGTGGCGGCGGCGCAACAAACGGAGTAACAGGACCAAGCGGTGGTGCCGGCGGAGGCGGCACAGGTGGTGCTTACAGTTATAGCAATGCAACATCAGGAACTGTCAACACCGGTGGTGGCGGCGGAGGCGGCGGTAATGGATCTTTCCCGGTTGCAGGCAACGGCGGATCTGGTATTGTTATCTTGCAAATACTAAACACCAACACCGGAACATTGTCGGGTGGTCTAACATATACACTGTCAACCTCAGTAGTGGGATATAATACATATATTATTACAGCTGGGACAGGTACTATAACTTTTAGTTAAGAGAATAATTATGGCACATTTAGCAAAAATTGAAAACGGGATTGTTGTGCAGGTCATTCCGGCAGCACAAGCAGCAATTGACGCTGGCGTGTTTGGCCCAGGATGGGTACAAACCAGCTACAACACACGTGGCGGTGTTCACCCTGAAGGTAGACCACTGCGTAAAAACTATGCAGGAATTGGATACACATATGATAGTGTTAGAGATGCATTTTATGCTCCCCAACCGTATGCTAGTTGGATACTGAACGAAGACACTTGTTATTGGGAAGCACCTGTTGCGGTAAACGATGATGGAAAAATGTATCAATGGGACGAAGAAACTGTTTCTTGGAAAGAAGTTGAACCACTTTAGGTTAATCATTGGCTAAAAGAGGATGACTGCTAGATAGACATCACAGCATAAATGTGCTATAATCAGCACATGGCTGATTTAATGATTGATATTGAAACGGTAGGCACTGGTCCAGAAGCATGTATTCTGACCATTGCTGCACAAAGTTTTGACCCGCTGGGCACAGGGTATTATACCCAGCAATTCTATGCACGAATTGATCCTGACAGTCAACCCGGCCGCAACATTGAACAAGGTACCATAGATTGGTGGGCTACTCAACCGCCCGAAGCACAAGAAGAAGCATTTGGTGAACTTGATCGAATTCCTCTGAATACAGCACTAGAAGAACTGGGTCGATTGATTTGGCGGTCAAACTTGATCTGGGCAAACGGTCCCACATTTGATATGAATATTTTGGAACATGCTTACAAGAGTTTCAATCAACCCTTGCCCTGGAAATACTACAAGGTAAGAGATGCACGAACTGTATATTCATTGTATCCTGATCTAGGCAAGCCTCCAGCAAGCCATCATGCATTAGAAGATTGCCGCCGGCAGATTGATCTACTGCAAGCCACACTCAAACACCTTAACGTTGAAAAATTAGTATGAAAATTTATCTAGACATGGATGATGTAGTAGCAGACTGGATGCCAGCAGCTCGAGCTATTGTAAAACGCAATTGGGAATACGGAGAACGTATTCCAGACAGCGATTGGGACAAAGTCAAAGCCAAAACACGTTTCTATCGTGACTTGCCTATCAAGCCCGGCGCACATGAGTTGGTAACATACTGCCAAGACTTGTTGAGTAAAGGGCAAATCAAAGACTTGAATTTCTTGACAGCACTACCACATGACTACAGTGTTCCATTTGCCAGCTATGACAAAGTGTTGTGGGCATTTGAACGTTTTCCAGGTATTCCTGTACTATTTGGGCCATTCAGTCATGACAAATGGCGACACTGTGAGCCTGGCGATATCTTGATTGACGATCGTGTGAGCAATTGTGAAGAGTGGATCAGAGCCAGTGGGCAGGCTCATGTTTATCGACAGTGGCCTGAATGCCACGCATGGTTAGAGGAGATTTTAAAATGATTATTGGTATTTGTGGATTAATTGGCGCTGGCAAAGATACTGCTGCCGACTACCTTGTGAATTTTCATCAATTTCGTCGTGACTCATTTGCTAACACACTGAAAGATGCTGTGTCAGCTGTGTTTGGATGGGATAGAGAATTGTTAGAAGGCCGAACAACTTCGGCTCGAGAATGGCGTGAGCAGGTGGACCCTTGGTGGAGTCAACGACTTGGAATGCCACAACTAACTCCGCGCTGGATCTTGCAACACTGGGGTACAGAAGTGGGCAGGAATTCTTTCCACACAGATATCTGGATTGCCAGTTTGGAAAACAAACTGCGTAAAAGTTCTGACAACATTGTTATCTCAGATTGCAGGTTCTACAATGAAGTGGCAGCAATCAAGAATCAAGGTGGTCGAGTGATTTGGATTCAGCGTGGAATCACCCCGCACTGGTACAATATTGCAGCACAGGCCAATCGTGGAGACACAGCAGCATTGCGTTGGTTAGACCAACAAGGAATCCATGCCAGTGAGTATTCCTGGGCTGGTACTGAATTTGATCATGTGGTGGAAAACAACAGCACAGTTGCTGATCTGTACAGCCAACTTAATGATCTGCTTGTAGAGGATTTGGCACCCATGGAACATCTAGCCGCCTAACTTCTTCCACACAGTTCAAGCACACAGTTCTGAGATTATTTAGAGCAACATTGTTCATGTTGCCATCTATATGATAAACTAGAGTTTGACTGGTAAACTTTGGACGAAACCCACAGCGATCGCATGTGGGTTTTTTCTTGTACCCGGATTTCTTCCATAGTGCTTGGGGCAAGCGCATTTTCTTTTTTTGTTTGATGCATCGATCACATCGTGTTCTGTAATGCACAATATCGTGCTTGCGATAGTTTACTGCCACCAGCCGTTGATTACATACATTGCACATGGGTCTCATGCAGTATTTAGTAGCAAACCTTTGCAAAGGGTGTCTCAACACCCCTGGTTTTAGTCGTATCCGATAAATATCTATAACAGTTTTTAAAGGAGCCAATATGGCACTAGTATCACCCGGAGTCCAAGTCTCAGTCATTGACGAAAGTCAATACCTTCCAGCCGCTACCAATAGCGTACCTTATTTTCTTATCTCCACAGCACAGAACAAAGTGTCCGGCAGTGGAGTAGGTGTAGCAGCAGGCACATTAAAAGTCAATGCCAATCGCCTGTATCTGATCACCAGTCAACGTGATCTTGCAGCCACATTTGGTAATCCGTTCTTTTATAAAACCACAATTGGTACCCCAATCAATGGTTATGAACTCAATGAATATGGTTTGTTAGCTGCATACAGTGCGTTGGGTGTGACCAATCGTGCTTATGTACAACGTGTGGATATTGATCTTACACAACTCACAGCCACTTTGGTACGTCCCACAGGCGAGCCAAATAATGGTTCTTACTGGTTGAACACTGCAACCAGTCAATGGGGTATTTTTGAATGGAATCAAACCACTGGTGCGTTCTCCAATCAAATTCCATCGGTTATTACTAACACATCTGAATTGCTAAGTGGTGTGCCTTTGCAAGATTACGGCATCATTGGTGAATATGCTATAGTTGCCACAAACACACAAAATCCATTGTATTACAAAAATGGTGCAGTGGCCACAGTGGCCGGTTACAATTCTGTCATACTAACTGATTTGTATAACAATTGGGTTTTGGTCGGCAGCGATGACTGGAAATTGAGCTATCCTGCAATTCAGGGTGCCAATGCTGTGACCACAAACCTCACTGAAGGTAATGCCATTGTTATCAACGACACCAGTGTGGAAGTTCCGTCTGCAGACAACAATACCATTCAAGGACTTAGTGCTGCTATCAATACTGCTGCTATCACTGGCGTATATTCTGCTGTGGTCAGTAACAAACTTTGCTTGTTTGCAGATAGTTCAGCCACAGCTGACGGATCCACACAAGATGATGGTGCAATCGTAATCAGTTCAACTGGATCAACCCCTGGATTGTTGACCACATTGGGTATCACTGCCAATGCCACTTACTATGCTCCAGAATTGCAACAAAGCCCTAACTATACATTTCCACGTTGGTTGGCTACAGATGCAACACCACGTCCTACTGGTAGTGTGTGGAATAAAACAACTGTGCAAAACCTAGGCACACTTATGGTTGTGCAAAAATACAGCACAGCACTGGCCAGCTGGGTAACACAAGCTGCTCCAGTTTACGAAAATGATTGGAATGCCAATGCAGCATTGGATGCAACTGGTGGCGGTAAAAATATTGCTGCTGGAAATACCTACACACAATACAATGTAAATCCTGCATCAACTGGGTATGCTACTTGGAGTTCTGCTACAACTTATGCAACAGGAACTCGAGTAATATACAATAACTTGACATATGAGTCTTTACAAAGTGCTAATGTCAATCACAATCCGGCTGAGCTGAGCAGCGTTTGGTGGGTAGAGATTCAAAATGAGCTGCCGTACAACAACACCTACACATTGCAAGTGTTTGAACGAGCCAGCCAAGGCCCCACAGTGGTCACTGGCAGCGTTTCTGTTCCTGTGTTTGTTAATGGTAATCAATTTACTATCACCACAAGCATTGCAAACTCTACCAGTTTGACTTCTACTGTGACCGTGACTATCAATGGTACTGATGCAGCAGCATTTAACACTGCTGTGAGTTCTGCAGGCTTACCATACGTGGTAGCTTCTGTTAACTCAACTGGTGCAATTGTGCTGACACAAACTCAAGGTGGTGTAATTCTATTGCAAAATGTCACAGGTGCAGGAACTCCATTGGCTGCTGCTGGATTCACAACCAGCACCACAGGTTGCCGCAATATTGTTGATGGTGATCAAATTGCTTACTTGCAACTCAGCAACTGGATACCATTGGTGTACACAGCCAGTGCAGTGGCACCTGATCAAGATCCAGCAGACGGAACTTACTGGTATTACAGTAGCCCTAGCCAAGCTGACATCATGATCAACACTGGCTCGGCTTGGGTTGGGTATCAAAATGATACCAACGACACACGTGGTTACAATCTGAGCAATACCAATCCAACTGGCCCAATCATCTCTGCCACAGCACCTGCTACACAAACTGATGGAACTGTATTGGTATATGGTGACTTGTGGATCGACACCAGCGATCTTGAACTGTATCCGCTGCTGTACCGTTGGCAAGCAGTTGAGGGTGTAAATCAATGGGTCTTGATTGACAATACTGATCAACAGACCAGCAATGGTATATTGTTTGCAGATGCTCGTTGGAGTACAACTGGTGCAGTAAATCCTATATCAGATAACTTACCATCTATCACCAGCTTGTTGACCAGCAATTACTTGGATGTTGATGCACCTGATCCTGCACTGTATCCCGCAGGTATGCTGCTGTGGAACTCACGTCGATCTGGCTACAATGTCAAGAGTTTCCAAGTTGATTATTTCAATGCCAGCAGTTTCAGCTATGCAACATGGTCAAACACCACTACATATGCTGTGGGTGCTCAAGTGTTGTACAGTGGCGTATTGTATGTGGCTATTCAAGCTGGTTCTAACCATAATCCAGCCACACAGACTTCATACTGGGACTTGTTAGAAACCAACTCATGGGTAACTGCATCGGGTAACAGAATTGACGGTTCACCATACATGGGACGTTTTGCTCAACGTGCATTGATTGTGGCAGCATTGAAATCTGGCATCAACACCAGTGTCACAGTGCGTGAAGAACAAGCACAGTTCAACTTGATGGCATGTACTGCATATCCAGAATTGATTCCTGACATGGTAGCACTCAGCAATGAACGCAATAATACTGTGTTTGTGGTTGGTGATACTCCAATGCGTTTAGGACCAAATGGCAACGACCTTGTGGCCTGGGCCACAAACAATGGTGGAAACGGAGTCGGGACAGGACTGTTTGCAGGTGATGGATTGACCACCAGCACTCCGTATGCTGCTGTATTCTATCCAAGCTGCCAAACTACTGATCTTGGTGGCAGTGCAGTAGTTACTGCTCCAAGTCACATGATGGTACGCACTATCATTCGTAGCGATTCTGTCAGCTATCCATGGTTGGCTCCTGCAGGAACACGTCGTGGTGTGATTGACAATGCTGCAAGAATTGGCTACATCAACGCTGTCACTGGCGAGTTTGTTACCATTGGTAATAATCAAGGTCTGCGTGACGTTGAGTATGTTAACAAAATCAATCCAATCACATTCATTCCAGGTGTGGGTATTACCAACTTTGGTAACAAAACCATCTACGGCGTTGACAGTGCATTGGATCGTATCAACGTGGCACGACTGGTTGCGTTCATGCGTGGACGATTAGAAGAAATTGGTAAACAGTTCTTGTTTGAACCAAACGATCAAATCACCCGCAATGAAATTACCAATGCTGTAAACGGATTGTGTATTGATCTTGTGGCCAAGCGTGGTATCTATGACTTCTTGGTAATCTGTGATGATTCAAACAACACACCCGCCAGAATTGATGCCAACGAACTGTGGGTTGATATTGCTATTGAACCTGTGAAGGCAGTGGAATTTATTTACATTCCACTGCGCATCAAGGCAACTGGCGCCATTGCTAACTCTCAGACACCAACACAGACTGCGGGTTAACGGTACCGCTAGACTAGGAAATGGGGTGGAAACGTCCCATTTCTTTTGACCTCAACAGAGGTAAATAACTGCATAGGAGATTACAAATATGGCCGTTTCATCATTAACAAGAATGACAGTGCCCTTGGCAAGCGATCAAAGCGCAAGCAACCAAGGCTTGCTCATGCCCAAACTCAGCTATCGCTTCCGAGTGATATTTGAAAACTTCGGAGTAAGCACACCCCGAACAGAACTTACCAAACAGGTGATAGACTTCAAACGTCCTAATGTGACATTTGATGAAATTGCAATTCCAATCTACAATAGCACTCTGTATCTGGCAGGAAAATACAAGTGGGCCACTACCACTTGCAATCTGCGTGACGATGCGTCCGGTGCTGTGAGCCGCTTGGTTGGAGAACAACTACAGAAACAAATGGACTTCCTGGAAATGGCATCAGCTGCATCAGGTATTGACTACAAGTTCCTCACTCGTTTCGAAGTGTTGGACGGTGGTAACGGTGCGGCCACACCTATTGTGCTGGAAACTTGGGAACTATATGGCTGTATGCTTGAAGTTGCTGACTATGGCACCGCCAGTTATAGTGAAAGCAAGGCCTTGCAAATTGGTCTCACTATCAGATATGACAATGCTAATCAAGTTCCAAATGGAACTGGTATTGGCAGCACTATTGCCAGAACTGTCAACGACGTAGTAACAGGGTAATCTGTTATGACCTGGGGACAAGATTTCCTACAGGGATTTTTTGGTGGGCAAGGTCTTAAAG
>Ga0114973_10000882_pt1 | contig 22634 bp, 14 predicted proteins | sample M_140807_MF_Meta_FD_87025 | JGI IMG/M metagenome (GOLD analysis project Ga0114973, IMG submission 87025) | Freshwater microbial communities from Lake Montjoie, Canada to study carbon cycling - M_140807_MF_MetaG | ecosystem: Environmental > Aquatic > Freshwater > Lake | place: Lake Montjoie...
CTTGGAAAACTCGATTCTAATCCTTATGCAAACAATAATGGCAACTTAGGAAAGACATATTTCTTGGGCTGCTACATGTCAGAGTCAGTTGGCTCAACTTATCTAAGTGACGCAGGACTTCAGACGCCAGGACAGACCACAGCTGCACCAATCATTCGTGGCATGCTCATGGCAGCATCCGGCGTTCTTGTGAGACTTTCTTCATCATTACCGGGTGCGATCAGCGCTGCTCCTTCTTCGACTCAAATTGGATCAGACTCTGCTTCTCCACGTGGAGCGACAATCGGTTCAGTCATTCTTTCCGAAAATTCTGTCGTAAAGCAAGATTTCGTTCTTCTTTTGAATGGGCACAAAGGAACAGACTCGAATTATCCAAATGTTGTTACTGCTTCGTTTGATCCTTCTTCAAACAATTATTTTGCGAATGTTCTTAACAGAGACCCATTCAAACTTCAAGAAGCAGGACATTATCTTTATGCAAATTGGGACGTCAGCACATCTCTTGCGTCTGTGACAGGGTCAGGAGTTATTTCAGGATCTCATGGCGCATCTGCACTTTCGTCAGCTGGAAAGGCTGGAACAGAGACATCCGCGTTCCTCTTAACTTCTTCTCTTGGACGTGACACATCATCGATTACCGTTCCAAACTTTGAGAGTTTTGAAGATCGATTCGCTTACGCAAAGTCACCATGGATTATTTCTCAAAAGTTCGGTGGAAAGGCGGCAAACCTATTTAAGTTCCACGCTTTAGACGCAGGACAAGACGTTTCTAATCTTTACAAGATTTCTATTGAAAACATAACTCCTTCCAATGATCCAAACAATCGTTATGGCTCTTTCACAGTAAAGATAAGAAAATGGGCAGATAGAGACACTGCACAATCTCTTATCGCAAGCAACGAAAGCTTTGTCTGCGATCTTAATCCAACTTCCAACCGTTACATCGCTAAGGTGATTGGTGATGCAAATATTTACTTTGACTTTGATCGTAATGTTGAAGAGCAAAAAGTCGTTGTCGATGGAAACTATCCAAATCGTTCAAACTACGTCAGAGTAGAGGTTCATGCAGACATTGAGAACGGGTTTGTTGATTCAACAGCTTTACCAGTTGGGTTTAGAGGTGTTCAGCATCTTGTGACTTCAGGGTCTGCAGTCTTCGCCCAACTTCCTGACGTCGTTGGAGGCCTATCTGGACAATCAGGAGGTTCTTTAGACAAGGACATTCTTCGTAAGGCAGTTACTCCTCCGCTTCCATTCCGCAAGAAGATTACAGATGGAACCGTTGGTTCGGCAACGGAAACAGCAAACTCTAAGTTCTACTGGGGAGCTCAGTTTGAACAGGTCGAGAATATATTGAAGCCAAATGTTGGCATCGTTGCGAACAAGTCTCTGCTCTCTTTTGCAAAGTATTTCCCAGACTTTGCGACGGCTACGATGCCTGTCGTAGCGGGTGATAACACAGGAGCAGCTGACACTGCAGCAAATGGCGTCATCGACGCGGACAGGTTCTGCAACAATATTTTCAGCTTAGAAAATATTCAAGTTGTTACAGGATCCAATACAAGAGCAGATTCTCTAGCATGGAAGGATGCAGCTTACGTACGTAAGGATTCTATCGCTGCAGATGATGTTGCGAAGACTCGAGCATTCCAGGTTGGAGATCTTGTTGATACAGCGAACAGACAATACGCCAAGTTCACTCTTCTTCTTCAGGGCGGATTCAACGGCGTCAACATCTTCGACTCCGACGAGGCCAACCTAACGAATAGTGCTGTATCTTCTGATATGGTATATGGAAGCGGACGTCTTCTCAGCGATGGACCAAACGTTAAGGCTTACACCAAGGCGATTGACATCATGAAGAACACGACCAACATCGATATCCAGATACTTGCTATACCAGGTGCACGTCATCCTATCATCACAGACTACGCGACTATCGCTGTAGAAGATAGATTTGACGCTCTTTATATCATGGATATCGAACAGTACACAGAGGACGGCACAGACGCAGACTTTGAGGTTCGTTCAGACGCTCAAATCACTTCTGTCTCTAACACTGTGTCAAGCTTCAAAGATCGTAACCTTGATTCGAGCTTCGCAGCTGCTTACTTCCCAGACGTTCTTTACTCGGCGCCTGACGCAAGCAACTTGCTGGTTCCTCCATCGGTCCTCGTTCTTGGAGCTCTTTCTTTGAACGACGCAGTTGGACATCCTTGGTTCGCTCCTGCTGGCTTCACTCGTGGTGCGCTTCCTCAGGCCGCTCTTGAAGCTCGCGTCAGACTCAAGGATGAAGACCTTGACTCTCTCTACAACGAGCGTATCAACCCATTGATTGCATTCGTCGGTGCTCCAAAGTCTGGTCTCAATCCTTCTTCAGGACTCGTCGTCTGGGGACAAAAGACACTCCAACTCGCAGCTTCTTCTCTTGATCGAGTCAACGTACGTCGTCTCCTCATTGAGATTCGTCGTCAGGTTCGTGAAATCGCGCAGACAATCATCTTCGAGCCAAACCGCGAAGCGACGCTCGCAAGGTTCTCTGCGGCAGTCACACCTCGTCTTCAAAGGATTCAGGCTCTCGCAGGTCTCGAGAGATTCCGCGTCATCATCGATTCTTCGACAACGACGCAGACAGACGTGGAGAACAACACTGTTAGAGGAAAGATCTTCGTTCAGCCAACAAAGAGCGTCGAGTTCGTCAGCCTCGACTTCGTCGTTGCAAACAACCTCCAGCAGGTGCAGTGAGGGAACAAGAATATTCTCGATAAATTAAATGTGGTTATCTTCAAAGATTTATCGAGAATATTCTAAAGACCAAATTTTTGACACTAACTTTAAATCGATAGAGATACTTAAAAAAAGGTGACAGGAGAATAAGACCATGGCCGCAGAGACATTAGACGTATCATCAATGATTCCCAACAAGTTCGAGCCAAAGCGCAAGAACCGATGGGTGCTCATGATCGAGGGTATTGACGCATACATCATCAAGACGACATCTCGTCCAACGATTTCAACCGAAGAGGTTGAGGTTCCTTTCATCAACAGTCGCCGTTACCTTGCAGGTAAGACTACATTCGGAACCATCGCGGTTACACTTCACGATCCAATTGCTCCTTCAGGAGCTCAACAGGTCATGGAGTGGGTCCGTACTCACTTTGAATCCGTCTCCGGTCGTTCAGGTTACGCAGACTTCTACAAGCGCGACATTCAGCTCAAAATGCTCGACCCCGTCGGCACCGTAGTAGAACTATGGGACATCAAAGGTGCCTTCATCACAGAGGCAAACTTCGGCGAGGTCACCTACGAAGACGGCGGCCCAATGGAAATCTCAATGACACTCCGTTTTGACAATTGCGTTCTACAGTTTTGACATCATCATTCGACAATCGCAAAAACAATTATCAAATATACAAGTCAAAAGGTCCATGGTATGTATTGTACCACGGACCTTTTATCATTTACCTGCCCTGAATGTGGACAGTATGAAACGACTAAACTAGATTCTCTAAGAATTCATTGCCAAAAGAAGCACAGCTTGCCAACTCGCAAGCTTTACGCATTGCTTTTTCTACCTGAGGGTAAAGAACCAACATGCGCCTGTGGTTGTGGAGAGCCAACTAAGTTCTTGACTCTTCAAAGGGGATTTTCAGAATATGTCTTGGGTCATGCTGCGCGGGTTAACAACAATTGGGGACATAATTTGAAAGCCCGAGAAAAAAGCCTTAAGAAAAGACGAGATGAAGGTTTATGGAGTCGTGATCCGTGGAATAGGGGTAAGACGAAAGAGAATGATCCTGAGTTTGCGAAGATCGTAGAAAAAGCCTACAACTCTGAAGAAGAAAAAATTAGAAAATCATCAATGATGAAAAGTCATTGGGAAAATGGCATTATTCAACCTTTAACTGGTTCTGCTCATTCACAATGGAAGGGTGGCACTTCTGCCTTGCAACCGCTTGTTCGTTCTCATCTGCATCGTGAGTGGACGTATCCTAAACTAAAGGCGTCTGGGTTTAAGTGCGCTAAGTGTAGGTCGACCAAGGATTTGGAGGTCCATCATGACGAAGAGAGGTTTGCCAAGGCTATTTGTGAGTTGGGAGAGCCTAATGAGTCCTTCGAGAAAAAGCATTTAATTGCCGAGTGGATAACCAGTTATCATATTGAGAAGAATGTTTCTGGAGTTGTTTTGTGTGAAGGATGTCATAATGGAGAGCATGGGAGCTTGAGTTTGTAGGAAAGTGTTGAGTTTGGCTTAAAAATTTGATGTTTGTTTATTTACTCGGTGTTTGTTTATTTACTCTATTTGACTAGTGTTTAATATAAAACAAGCTTTTCTTTATCAACAGATCAATAGAAGGAAAAATAAATGAGTACAGAAGATCGTGAACAACGTAACGCAGTATTTTCGGGTAATAATCCGCTTCCTCCTGCCGGTGTAGACCCTCGTATGCCGATGCAGTCGGCAGTAGATAAAGTAAAAGCAGAATTTGGCTTAGATGTTCCATTAGAAGTTGTTCCTCTTCCTTCTTCAGGGAAAGTATATCCTCAAACATCTTCTTTATTCAATGCAGAGACGGTAGAGATCAGGGCGATGACGGCTCGTGAAGAAGATATTCTTACGTCACGAGCTCTTTTAAAGAAAGGAACTGTTATCACTGAGCTTATTCGCTCTTGCTTAGTTGATCGAGCGATTAGTCCAAATGATCTTCTCGGAGGAGATAGAAATGCCCTCATGGTTGCGATTCGTATCACTGGATACGGACCAGATTATAATGTAGAACTAGAGTGTAATGAGTGCGGAACAAAGTCTCCCCATGAATTCAATCTTGCAGAGCTACCAGTGAGAAGACTCGAGTTAGAACCAGTGACTCCAGGCTCCAACCTTTTCCAATACGTACTGCCATATAGCAGAAAGGTCGTCAAGTTTAGATTCTTGACTGGTCGTGATGAAGAAGAGATCATGACGATGTCAGAGAAGCAAAAGAAGCTTGGTCTTTCTACAGAGTCAAATGTTACGACAAATCTTATTCACTCGATTGTTTCGATCGAAGGAATCGATGATAGAGCAAAGATTGTTAACTTTATTAAGCACATGCCAGCTAGAGACTCTTTGTCGTTGCGTAATTATATTAAAGAGAATGAACCAGGAGTTTTGATGAGACAAGAAACTTCTTGCTCTTCTTGTGGTCATTCAGAGGAGGTTGCGATGCCACTCGGCGTCAACTTTCTTTGGCCTTCAGCCGGAAGATAAAGAAAACCTGATACTTGAGCCCGCCTTTCTTTTGATGTACTACGGTGGATTTGTCTGGAAAGAGACAATCCACATGCCTGTGTCCTACAAAAGATGGTTCATTGAACGAATTGGAAAAGAGCTAAGTCGATCTTCCGACGAGGGCGGGACTCAAAGCAGAGCTCTGCATCAGAATTCTCCTGATGTAAGAGCTCTTCAAGGTAAAAATCGAGAGCAAAGCCCTAGTCGTTTACGAAGATTCACTTGATAGGTCACTTTTTTTTTGATGGTGCTATTTACTGTAGCATTTTATGACATTTCTTGTGGGGCCCTCGTGAATGAAAAAAAAATTATAAATGAGCTCAAGGTTGGTACTCTTGGAAAGCTTTTCTTTGCTACTTGCGCGGCTTGGCTCGTGGGGAAAGCCGTAAACACAAAGATTCGAGGAACCAAAGAAGAAATAGAAGCTGTAACGAACGCGTTACATGCGTCGAAGCTGTTTCAAGACGAGTTAAATCGTCCAGGAGCGACTGTGCAGTCCGTCGTACAAAAGCTCGGCGTCAAGCATATGTCTGCCGCGGAATTTGAACGTGTCCTTGGCGTTCCATGGCCCCTTTGAATCTCTTCTAATGGTTAATAATGGCTAATCGAGGAAACCCGCCCGGCCCACCGTCTCCTGAGCAATTAGAGCTCACGGAGCAATTGGCCGCAGCCATGAAAGATCTGGCCACGACGGGTCCTCGTCTTGAAGCGACATTCACCAGACAGGCCGCCGCATTTAGAGAGCTCTGCGACGCAATGGCTTGTATAAAAGACGGGCAGACAGCAGAATCTCTTGAAGTAATAAACGAAAATTTAAAGCAGGTAATCACATCGATCAATGGTCTACGAGGGACCAACGTAGTGATTACAGACATGTCTAGAAATGCGGAAAGTGCTGCCAAAAATGTCGGAAGCATGTCTTCACAAGTAAACAGCATCAATCCGGGGAAGATCAAACAACTAGAAAAAGAGCTAGATAGAGTAGAGAAGCAATCGAACAAGTCAAACAAATCCTTCGGTCTTCTTAAAAAAAGTTTAGGAGGCGCATTTTTAGGCGCGATCAATGGAGTCACTGGTGGCTTTCAAATGTTGTGGAACGTCGGTAAAGCAGGACTTAGCCTATTGTCTGGTCTCGCGAAAGGTTTCTTTAAGATAGGGAAAGCAATAGTTTCAATCCCTTTAAACATGTTTAAAGGGATCGTTAACATGGCCGAAAGCGGGATGGGGGAAATTAACGAATTAATGCAGGTCATGAATGACATGCGTAAAGAGTTTGGAACCCTCTCAGGACCTACAAACAAAGCTATCTTTTCTACGGCCGACGCGATGGAAAATATGGGTCTCGCAGGAGCGAGCACGTTCCAAATATTCGGTAACTTAGCAGAAAGACAACGCGCTCTTCTAGAGATGTACGCACAGAGCGGACCAGCGTTAAGAAGCTTTCAAAAAGAAATTCTTGCCGGCAACGGAGCGATACTTGGATTCCAAAAGGGGTTAGGACTTTCCACTGAGCAACTGGAGACGTTTGCTCAACGAGCGCGTGTTCAGGGAGAGCCAATCACAAAATCTTTGCTCAACATCACGAAGCAAGCCGACCACCTTGGCAAAGCGTTTAAACTTGATGCAAAGATAATTTCAAAAGAGATGGGCAAAGCTGCGCAGGACATGCAGCACTTTGGTCACGTATCTGAAAAACAGATCGGTGTCGCCGTCACCTACGCTCAGAAGTTAGGGATTCAGCTAGATAAGATCACTGGTTCTTTCGACAAGTTCTCGACGTTCGACGACGCGGCAGAGAACATCTCTAGGTTGAACGAAGCCTTCAACGCCAACATCGATATCGGAGAAGTTCTTGCAGAACAAGATCCAGCAAAAAGGTTCGATATTTTGCGTAAGGGACTTCGCGCAACAGGAATTCAGGGAGAAAAACTTACTTACACTCAAAAGCAAATGTTACAGTCTATGGCCGGTTGGGACGCGGCGACGTCAGAAGCGGCATTGTCGACCAAGAACATGGGAGTGTCCTACAAGGATATTCAGAAGCAGGGAGACGTCGCAGAGAAAAAGACTCTAACTCAAGCAGACGCAATGGCAAAATTGACAGATGCCATGGAACGTAATCTGAAAACGATGAACCCGCCAGGAGGAGGATTCTTCGGCAAATTTACGGCCGGCATATTGGCCGGTATGGAACAGTCTGCAGCTTTTAGAAAATTGATGATGAACGTTAAGTCTTCTCTCATGGGAGCGTTCGAATCAGGAAGGAAATTTGGCGGATGGTTCATGAAGAACTTCCCGGGAATGCAGAAGATAATGGAGGGGCTAGCCGCAATATTTGATCCCGCAAAGTTTAACAAGCTCTTTGGCGGTGTTACGGCAGCGTTTCAGAAATTTATAACAACCCTGAAGAAAGACCCCAAAGCGGCCGTTTCTGGTTTGACGAAAGACCTTAAAGGCACTTTCTTCAACTTCTTCAACAAGGAAGCTCCGGAAGGTAGAAAAGTACTCGACGGGTTCAAAGACATCTTTAAGACAATAGTGGCCGTCATCGCGGGTGTTATTCCTTTAATCATGCAGAAAGTCTCAGCAGCGATAAGAGAACTAACGAACTTCATCTCAAATCCGCGAAAGTACATTGATGAAGCAAAAAAGAAAGCTGCCTCGGCGGCAGCCTCCGGTCAAGGGTTTGTTAGCTTGCTTTCTCCGATCTTTACATCAATATCAGAATCATGGCCCGAACTCAAAAAAGCCCTGACCGATCTCTTCCACGTCGCTTGGGGAAAGTTAAAACCCGTTTTAGAGCACTATGGAAAGATCCTCAAGGGATACTTGAGGGAATTCATGATAAAGAAAGCCATATTTGGAGCTCTTACAGGCGCAGCCGGACCACTACTCAGCGCAGGGTTTGAAGCTTTGGTGACAGGAGCCATACCCGGGATCAGAGTGGCTTTTGCTGGACTGCAAAAATTCCTGGGTCCGACTTTATCAAAGCTTCTTCCTGGCGTCGGATGGGCCGTTCTCATCGCGGACGCGGCGATAAACGTCACCAAATCGATAGAAAAGTTCAGCGGCCATCTAGAGAAGAAGGGCTTCGACCCCGCCACCGCAAAAATTGCTGCAGGAACTACTGGTCTTATAAACGCACTGACGCTGGGTCTCCTACCACCAGACCTTCAGATGAAGATTGCAGAGGCAATCGCCGGATGGGCTCAAGCGGCGTTCAAAGCTTTAGACGAATGGTTCGGACCAGGGTTCTCTGACAGTATTAAAAAGTATTACGCGAGCGCGTTCGATATTGTTGCAGGAATAGGAGACCTCCTCCTCGGGTTGTGGAACGGAGATCAATCAAAAGTCAACGCAGCTTTTGATAAGATAGCCGACGGAATAGTTGGCTATCTTGAAGGCGCCGTCGAGATTATATTAAACTTTATTTTGAAAGTTGGCCCAAGGATATTGGAGTACCTGTTCAAGGCTGTTGGGTTTATCATCGACAAATTTGCAATGATTTTAGAAGGAATAAAGTCTTCCCCTTTGCTTAGGATCCTTGTGGGAGTCTTTACGGGTGGAATATCAGAGATCTTGTTCCTTCTAATTCCAGCGATCAAAAAGATCGGTGAGTTCTTTACGATGTCTGGAAAAGGTTGGGGACTGATCGGCGACGCGATCAAGAAGATCAACATAATCCAGACGCTGAGAGAGTGGGGCGAAGCCACAATCGGCTTCTTCACAAAGACCGGTGACAAAATCTCGTACTGGGCAGACGTAATATCACTTCCCTTCAAGCTCGTGTATCACACGATAAAAACAGTGTTCGAGGCGATATACGAAGAGATCATAAACCCTTCTATTATATTCTTGAAGACGGCAGGAGAAATGATCTTTAATGTTCTTGTTAAACCCTTCAAACTCATGTGGGAGTTTGTCCAGTATGTTTTCAACAAAATTGTAACCATGGTGCAGGGTGTGGTCGGAGGCATTAAGACGGCATGGACACCAATATATGAGTTATTAATAATACCAATAAAGGCCCTTTGGGAAACCGGTAAAAACCTGCTTGGTTTTTTGTGGGACACTTTCTTGGGACTCATCGAAAAGTTCAGGGTCTGGGGACATCAGGTCCTTGACATCTTGACAGATCCGCACACAAAAGCCTGGGACAGGATAAAGAAAGTCTTGTCTTTCATCTGGGATGGATTCAAAAAACTGCCAGAGAACTTGATCCCGTGGGGCAAGGAGCTGTTTCACAAGATCACAAATCCGTTCAAGGAAGCGGTCGAAGACATCAAGAAATTCTTCACTTGGGACAACATCAAAAAGACGTTCTTCGCGATCGTCGCGGGCATAAAAGAGTCCTTGAGTGCTATCGCCGACGCGACCCCGTTCAAGATGCTCATAAGCTTGGCGAACAAGGTGCTGAAGATCGCATCTCCGTCGAAGGTCTTTGAAGAGGTGGGACAAAACGTCGCAGACGGTATGGACAACGGAATGAAAGACATACCAAAAAATGCCGAAGAGAAATTCAAGTCCGTAGCAGACGCGGGTACAGCGACGGCCGGTACTGGACCTTCTGCAAAGCCTGCGGAGATCAATGATAAGGCGCAGACTGCGGTTCAAATCATCAAAGTCATCACAGACTTGATCAATGCTCTAGCCTCCGTGATCGGAGGAAAGAAGATCGACGCCGGCATCATCAGCTTTGCAGACGCATCCGCGATAACTTCGGCAGTTCCGCCGATGCTCCAGCTCCTAGACGGTGTGGGTGACCGTGCGGGAAAGATCATGGAATCTCTCATCAAAGTCGTCAGTGCGGCCCCCATAGATGAGACATTCGGTAAGAAGTTAGAGACCACCTCCAAGATATTCGGATTTTTGACTGATCTGATGAAGGTGGGGCAGCACGCCTCCGATGCAAAATTCGACGGAGGATTCGTAAACGGATTCCTTGGGTCACTCGCTGATATCGATCGCATCCTTAAGGGAATGATGTTTAACACCATGATAACAGGCGACATGGGAAGCATCAAGAATATAGTGGAACACTTGGAGGCAATATTTGCTGTAATTCCTTCTGACTTCGGCGACAAGGGCAAGAAACTGCAGGATCTCTTGACAAGCGTCACGAGTATAATGAAGGTCTTCGAAGATCCGTTTAAGGGAGTCGAGGCCCCGGGAGGAATCGTCAACCATGTGCTTGGAAATTTGGCGAATATCGACAGAATACTTCATGGAATGCTTCACAACTTCATGGCCGGCAGCGAACCCGGAATAGGCAACGTCGCGGACGTTGCGTCGCACCTTACTGAACTTGCCGCGTCGATCCCACAAAACATAAACGAAAAAATAACACAGTTGAGCGCGTTCTCAAAGAGTCTGGGAGATATTGCAAAGGTGACGACCGAGATGGCGGGAAAAAGCGTCGTTCCAGCGGTCGTGGCTCTTGAAGAGATGATCACTGCAGGTCAAAGATTGGAAAATGCCTTGACCCAGGGCGGCGCGTTGAATATTGACACAAAGCTGAAGGCGTTTGCCTCGAGGTTTGGAAAGAACGTAGGCAGTCTTGGGTCCTACACGATAAAGTCGAAGGACGTCAATATCACGGTGAATTTCAGGATTGCGATGGATTCCAGCGAGCTTGAACGTATCATGGTGACGAAAAAAGATTCTCTGATCAAAACAAGAATCGATAACTTGATCGATGCGGTCCAGGGAACAGATTCGGCCAAGACGACAGCTTCGAAGCTAGTACCCTATAAGTTTGGTGACAACACAAACCCACTACCCGTAGTTTGATTTAAATTAAAGTAGTCATCTAGAGGGTACAATATGGACAAAGAGACAAAGAAGAAATACCTTGAGGATCTATTCAGCAACGAGCTCTTCAAAAAGAGCCTTGACAACGTGAAGTCAGAAGAAGAGCGAAACAAAATAAAAGCTTTTGCAGAAGATGTTTTCTTAAACTTTATAGAGGGAGTTCTCACGTCTCAAAAAATCGTAGAAGAGAACCCTGAAAAAGTGGCAGATGTTTTGGCAAGACGAATACCTAAAGAGTAGAAGCTTGAGACCTTAAAAGATGGCGGACGACAAGTTGAACACAGGCACGGGTGGAATAAACATCGATGGAAAGGTGTATTCCGCGGATGTCGGTGTGCCTGACGACCAGGGCGGTCCGATGGGAGACTGGTCGTCTGGTAACGTTTCCGTCGACAAATCCGTCAAGGACCTCTCAAAGCCCACAAGAGAAACGTTCGCCAAGTACCTGAGCAAGGTCACATTGGCAAAAGAAGGATCGTCCACTCGCCAAAACGCTTACCCTGTCGGCAACGCGACCGACGGTGCCGCGACGACGGTCAACCCGGTCTCATTGAACAAGGACGGCATTCCGACTCCTCCGTCTCCCTCTCCAAATGAGTCGATGTTCTCAAAAGATTTTGACCTTAATGTCGGTGTTGGAAACGGTACACCATTTAAGAAGGGATTTTCTACAGGCCCTGGAATAGACGGAAACGACCTTCTTAAGTCAGTCGGAACGAAGGGTGTTAACTCTCTTGCGGTGGAAAACTACGTGTCGTCCGTCCTAAAGACGAACCGCTTCAATCCCATCGCGGCCAACAAAAGATTCGCCGGAGACGGATACCTCAAGGCGACGTCGATAAAAGACGTCACGAACACCTCGACGTTCGACGCCAACTCCGCCCTCGCTCGTCCTGACCAGCTCTCGATGGGATCTTCTGCGGGCAACGATGATTCTCTCGCTCGTGAGTACAAGTTCAAACGTCTCGCCCAGATAGGAACCGTCGTGCAGCTCAGGTCCTCGGTGGAATTAAACTCCGACAAGAATGGGTACAACCCGAACAGCCAGACGAACCAGCTCGCCGCTTTGCTTCCAGGTCTCGGTCAGCTGGGCTCCAATGTAGACAGCCACGGCAATCCGCTTTCGATAGAGCTGATCAGCATCGACAACATCATAAAGAACCTCACGACGGAATCGATCAAAGACGAACAGCTCGTCGACTTCGGTTCGACGTTCCAGGGAACGATCAATAACGTGTACGACAAATTCTCAGGTTTTTCTTCCGTCGGAATGCTCGCCCTCGCCGCCGCCCTCGTCGCGGCGATCATCGTGGCTTTTGAGACCATCTCTCTGGGCATGTCTGTGTTCAACACAAGAGTGTCAGGAAACGGTATGAAGCGTGCGTTCGACGGGTCGAGCGGTCGACCCGGAATAGGCTCTTATTCGGGCGCCCACGTCGGCTTCTCCGGCGGTAACGTGATCGCGGATCTAGTGTCTTTCTTCTCGCCTGTAGGTGAAGGTAAGACGAAAGGTCTCAGGTTCTTTAATCTTGCTCCGACTCGCCGCGCCTTTCCGGTCGCCGTGATGGCCGGTATGACATCTTTCTTTGGGATCGAAGGGGTTCCTCCTCCAGGCATACAGAGCCCGGGACAGCTCGTCGTCATCGGTCGTGCGATAGTCAGGTCTGTGACAGAGATCGTCTTTGCCTTCAAAGACCTCGTCGACCAGTTCAAGTCGGCCGGCGCATTTTCCAACGTGACAAAGGTCATAGAGATCATTTACATCATAAGAAACTCTCGGTTCATGGGCGCGATGAACGTCTTTGCCCAACTTGGAGACAGCAAGTCTTTGATCGTAGAAGGACCTGACGCGGGTGAGACCGCGAACAACGTCACGATTAGCGATCTTGACGCAGGTCTAAAGATATCTTCTATCGACGCCGCAAAAGACGATGATAGAAACGCGCGTTACGGGAAAAGTAGACTGCTGAACGGTACCTCGTCACGGTTAGCATGGGCCACCAATCAAGCGCCGTCTCTTCATCTTCTTCCGGCTGCAAATTGGATGTTTTATAAAACGGATTTTGGAGTTCCCTATGGGAATCCAGTTGCGTCTGGTATGGGTGGTAAAGATTCGCCGAATAGAAAAACCGGGTACAATAAAATGGAAGCTGGGTTTGTTGACTCAGGAGTTTCGCGTATCGCTCCTGTAGAAGTTGAGAGATTAGAGAATGAGCTTGATTCCGAGTACGTTCCGTTCTACTTCCATGATCTTCGCACGAATGAGATCATCGGTTTTCATGCGTTTCTCTCGAGTCTGACGGACGATTTTCAGTCTCAATATGAAAGCGTCGATGCGTTCGGTAGAGTCGAGCCCATTAAAGTCTACAAGAACACGCAAAGGAAGATTGGTCTGAGTTTCCTTGTCGCCGCGTTGGATGACAACGATTTTGACCATATGTGGATGAAGATCAACAAGCTTGTGACGTTGATGTATCCGCAGTACACTGCTGGACAGGCGATAAATGTGAACGGTGACTACAATTTTACGAAGCCGTTCACACAGCAAATCGGAGCTGCTCCAATGATCAGGTTGAGGGTCGGAAACCTGGTCTCTTCGAACTATTCAAAGTTCAACCTCGCTGGAATATTCGGCCTGAACGACCCCGCCGCGTACCTGAATGGAAGAGACGCAAATGGAAATGACCCCGCTCAACGCAAGGCCGCGGCAGACGGGCAGAAACAAAAAGACGCTGTTGATGCTGCCGTCTTCTCCACAGCCGCAGCCGCAGAAAAAGCTTTAGAAGATCTTTCGACTTTATCGTACACACCAGGTTATCTTTGGACAGCAAGCGATACAGATTGGGACAGTGATAAAGATAAAAAATTAAACCCAAAAGAGTTCGGTCTTGCCGCGGAGATTCAAGGAAAACAAATAGAAGGAGCTGCAGTCAAGTATCTGGTCAAGTTCGTAAAGTACATACCCAGCACTCCGTCAAGTAATAAAGTAGCTAAAGAATACGCTCAGAAGCATGCAAAGTATGACGCAGCCCTTAGACAGAAAAAAGTGTCAGATATTGCCAACGCTATTTTCAAATGCGATCCAGGCGACCTCGGCAACCTTACCCCTGAATCACAAGCAAAATTAGCCGCCGCTCTCCCCGCCGCCCAAGCCCGTGCCGCCGCCGCTCAGACAGACGCAAACAATGCTAGAGACGCGGCGGGCAGTGCCAGCGCCATTGAAAGCCCAGTCACACCTGATCCTACAAACCCTATGGGGAAATACGTCGACGAAGTAAAAACATTCTTGGATGAAAAAAACAACGCGATCGTCAGGTCGTTCAAGTCTGCCGGTGGAAAAGGTCTTGCTGGGTTCATAGAATCGATGAACTTTGACTGGTACCAGGGCACGACGTGGGACACAGATAAAAATCGTCTCGCGCCAAAGATGTGCAAGGTCACGATAAACTTCACTCCGGTCCATGACATCTCTCCTGGCCTGGACTCCAACGGATACGATAGAGCACCGGTCTACAGAGTTGGACCCTACAGAAGGCCTTAAAGTCTTTTGAAAATGTCGTATATTATTATTTAAGAGGAAAACCTAGATGGCTTTTAGCAGGTATACAAGAGACAATCTGAGGTTCGACGGAAAGGGCATGAGGACAGCTTCCGCCGTCGCCGCGTTGCGCAAAGGGATTGCGATAGGAACCATACCGATCGTCAATAAGTTCACGATAACTCAGGCCGACCGTCTGGACACTCTTGCTGGAGAAATTTACGGAGAAGCGAGGTACTGGTGGGTCCTCGCGGCCGCGTCCGATGTCGGTTGGGGACTGCAAGTTCCACCAGACACTGTCATCAGAGTTCCTGATTTGAAGAGCGTCGAAAGAATAATTGGATGATATGCCCAGCCCGAATGATGATCGCACAAACTTCGAAAAGCTAGACTTCTACTACAGGACTCTGGCGCCGCGTGACATCTATGGCAATTTAAAGTTCCAGTCGGCAGAAGCGAATTTAAAAATAAATCCAAACGAGAGAGTGTTCTCTGTGTACTTGAATAGTACTACGTCGGGAAAAAAAATTATTGATGAGCTTAAGGATCTTCAATTAGAGGGTAAAGGAGTTCTCTTTAATACGGCATATCAGGGAAAAGCTGACGAGTCGACGACCTATCTTGAAGATGAGTATTGGCGTCCGTCAAACAGGTTTCCAGAGTCCGACGCATCTGATAAGAAAAAAATAAACAACTTTTACAAAGAGGTCTGCGGAGTTTCCGAAAACCCTCCGAGGGCTTTCACTGTCAACGTTCTACGTTCGCCCATGCTGAGCGAAGCTCGCAAGAATACAGGAGAGATTGAGTTCTTCTTGAACTACATGCCGTCTATTTTTCCGTCGCAGATGGTCCCGTATTTTTCTGTGGAATTTCAGCTCCCACAGACGGTCATGCAAAGCAACAATAATAATCAGCTGTACCTGCAGAGACCTTCTCTCTTGAGGTTTCTTATGGGGTCTCAGATCGACATCGCAAAAATGCCGCTGACCGCCGCCGATCAGGCGTTGCTGTCTGTTGTCGACACGAGGGTCAAATCAAGAGAAAATCCTGCAGGAACTTCGCAATTCATCGGCATGGAGATGTTCACCACTCCGCAGACGTTGTCGAATATGGAAGAGCTTGGGGTCACTCAAGGAAGGCTGAACCAAGTCAAGCCGTTTCTTCCTCCCGCGTCAATTTTAGGAGCGTCGATACAGATCATGAACGCGGGTGCGGGTAAGTTCGCTCACAAAAAAGCAGATATGGAGCTTAAGATACATGATAAGGCAAGGATCGTAGAGTTTTCAGAGTTCCTCAGAGGAGGTCCTGGCCACAGAGATACGACCGTGTGGTTGACATATGGCTGGTTGGCTCCTCGGAACCGAGGTGACGACGACGCTTACGCAAAGTTTATAAATGAAAATATGCTTGTGAGAGAAGCGTTCACGTTGAAGAACTCTTCTTTTTCTTTCGATAACGCCGGACAGGTCAGCGTAAAATTGGAGCTTGTCTCCAAGGGGTTCGCGACAGTCGAATCTGCGCTGATTCAGACGACTCAAAAGACAGGCAAGACGATCCTCGAACAGCTGTCTGCGATCTTAGCAAGAATTCAGAAGAACCGTGCTGCGTTCGGCGCCGCGCCTGAAGGTCTCAACAAAGAGATCAGAATTTTTCAGGTGCTCGACGCTGCCGCCGCAGGAGACACAGACTTTGATATACCTGAAGATGAACTCAAGGGATTGTTAGACTCCGCGTCGGAGGCCATCAAAAATAGCAAGACGATAGTCGATAAAGCGGCGGCCCAGACGCTTATTGAAGATGTTGCAAGGTTATATGGTAAGAAGAAAGACCAAAAAGTAACGAACATAAAGAACGATATTTTTAAGGAGATTAAAGACTTTAACTCAAAGAACTTTGCAAAGTGCTCTTCCCAGAATAGTCCGGATCCATTTTTACCAGATCAGACGAAAAAAGTGAAAGATTACCTGTTATACTCTTCTGATCTGGTTAGGGTGACGAACGAACAAGCCGGACCAGTTAACGAACAAGCCGGCGCGCAGCAAGGAAAAGTAGCTTCAAAAGGAGCAAAAGGAGGTAAAGCCCCCACTGCTCCGGATCCGTCCCGTCGAGTTACTTCTTTTGGTAAAGTTTTTTCTGTGTTTTGTCTTCCCGCTCTTCTCAACGTAGCGTCAGAAGAAAATATAGACGAAGTGCAGGTCAGCTTTTATCAGCTCAACGAATCTTGCGGACCTGTTAGTTTGCACAGTATTGCAGAATTTCCAATCGATCTCGCGATGTTAGAGACGCAGTTCTCAGAATTTGCTGTCGCTCGAGGTGGTGAGGCGATGACGGTTCAAGAATTCTTACAATTTATCATCGATACTCAGATTGGAGATAACAGGTCTCCTGGGTACGGAATGAGGTCTTTTTACGAACCCTACGACATCAATAAACCATCGGAGTCAGTTTCAGGAGACGAAGCAAATTACAACAAGAAGATGACAGAGTGGGCTGGAAAGTACGGCTCTTACAAGAAGCCAAGCATCGCGATCAAGATGGAAACGACTTTCGAGAATACGAGCAACACAAAAATCAACCTTCTTGATAAGCTCCAAAGTACGGTCGGCGCTGCCTATAATGAACCGCTTCTGAACCAGACCGACCCGAATGTAAAAAAGATAAAAAAGATACACATATACGACAAGCAACTGAACCCTTACACAAAAGAAGCCCAGCTTCTTAGAGCAGACGACGGCAGTTATACTGCGTATGACGGAGAACCTGCTAGAGAAATTGCCTCCGAAATGAAGCAGAGATTCCCCGGTTTCGACGAGAGCAGTATCCAAAACTTCGTCCAGCGACAGATAGAAAACTCTGATTCGTTTAGAGTCGCTAGAGGAAAGGACGTTCTTCGAAATTACGTCGGAAACACGGTTCCTCGACTCATCATAGGAGCGAATGGAAGTCTAATAACAAACGCGTCTTTAGCTTCAAAGACAGACGGTCTATTGGGGACGAACAACATGCTCGGTGGAAGCTTCAAGGCAAAATCGACGTTGGCCCCGAATGGTTTGTCGATGGCGGAAAACAACATCCCAATGAGGATCATGCCAGCTCAATTGACGCTGACGTCGATGGGATGTCCGATCGCGGATTTGTATCAGACTTATTTCGTAGACTTTGGAACAGGAACGACTCTCGACGCGATGTACGCATGCACTCAGCTTTCTCACAACTTCGGTCCAGGAAAGTTCGAGACAAGTTGGACGTTTGCTTACACAGACGGTTATGGCAAGTTCTTCGGAGCTCCCAATATCAAGGAGCTGTTAAAGAACGTCGACGATGCAACAGGCGAGAAACAGGGAACTCCGGGAACTTCTACCCCGACTTCTGTCGCTCCCACAGATCCAGGAAAGCAGTCCGGTCCTACGAAGTGATGTTGTAGTTTTGTCGTTGGCTGATTTATTATTTGTCGTGGACTCTTTTTGCATATCTTCTTCCATTCTTGGAACGGATCGACACATGATCGTGTCCGATGATGGATTCATGACGATTTCTAAGGCGCCGACAGACACATGGTATCTAACCGGAGAGATGGATCCAATGAAGCCTCTTTGTTTAGATACCCTTCTCTGTCTAAAACGTCTAGATGTGAAGCTCAAACCAGAAGACAAGTGGGTTAAGTCAATGCAGCTTCTCACTTCGGGATCTTTGGTTCCATGGTCTCAGACGATGCCATCTGTCCCTTACAAGTCATTCATAAAAAATCTGATTAAATCCATATCAGATTCCATGGACGATCTTCCTAAAGATTATTATAAAGAAGTCTGGGGTCCTGGTGGTCAACTTCTTGCTTCTCTTAAGGCGGCAAGAGTCGACGGTGCAGCGTACAAAGAAGTTGCGGCGACTTTGGGCAGGGACAGCGGCGCATTTGAAACTTTTAGACCTGGTCCTGGTGGATTTCTTCCTGTCGTTGAGTATGACAGATTTGCGACTCGAACAGGTCGTCTTACTGTGTCTTCAGGTCCGAATATTTTGACATTGAAAAAAGAATACAGGAAGCTATTAAAGACAAACTTCGCTTCTGGAACGATCTGCTCTTTGGACTTTGGCGCTCTAGAAGCAAGAATCATTCTCGCGGAAGCCGGTGTGGATCCGTCGGAAAGAGACCTGTACGCAAAGATATCGAATGACATCTTCAAGGGCAGCATCGAAAGAGACAAGATAAAGACGGCAGTCATCAGCGAACTGTATGGTTCTTCGAAACACGCGCTGGGGAGTCGTTTGGGATTGTCTGGGAAGAAGCTCGACGAGTTCACCGAGTCGATACAATCGTACTTTAAGATATCGGACCTCAGAAAAAAACTGAAAGAAGAGTTCATCAGGACAGGGAAGATCAGAAACCGCCACGGCAGGTTTCTCGACCTCGACGACCCACAGGACCACCTATTTGTCAACACTTATGCCCAAAGCACGGGCGTCGACGTTGCTCTTCTAGGTTTCAAAAAGATCATTGATGATTTAGGTTCAGACGGTGTACGTCCGCTCTTCGTCCTCCACGATGCGTTGATTTTAGACGTACGTTCAGACAGGGTAGAAGACGTAAAGAACACGACGTCGGTGGATGTTTTTGGGTATACGTCAAAGTTCCCTGTCAAATATGAAGAAATTTCGAGTGTACAGTCTTCTTCGTAGAGTATAAAGTCGGTTCATGTCGTTAACACCAGAAGAAATTGCAGCAAACTTTGATAAGTTCCGTTCACTCTGCGAGAAGCTCGGTGATCGATCAGAATCAGCTTTAAAAATGATTGATTCTATCGGCGAACAACTTGCGTTGTGTCCTGCATCATCTCGTAAGGATTTTCACGCAGCATATCCAGGAGGACTAGTCGAGCACTCTCTCCGAGTCCTGTCCAATGCCATGAAGCTTGTGAAGACTTATGGTTGGGAAGTTCCTAAGGAATCATTGATTATCAGCTGTCTTTTTCATGACATCGGTAAGGTAGGTCTAGCAAATGACGATGGATCAGTCACTGACTACTACATTCCTCAAGATTCTGACTGGCATCGTGAAAAATTAGGCGAGTTCTATAAGTATAACAAAGACATGCAATACATGTCTACGCCTCAGCGTAGCGTTCATATGTGCCAGGCTTTTGATCTTAAATTAAAAACAGATGAATATCTTTCCATCCTTCTCAACGATGGATTTGTTCTAGATGAAAACAAGCCTTATTGTTTAAAAACAAGTCCATTGGTTTTTGCTGTGATGACAGCTGACTACATTTCTACGATGCAAGAGAAGTTTGGGGAAAGTTGGCGATGATTAATAATTAAGCATGTGAAAAGCTATTGTGCACCAGGCAGACATTATTTCTACGAAGCAAGAAAAAGAGTGAGTAGATATTTATCTACATGAACGACCTGCTGAAGAAGTACATAAAGGAAATTATCCTTGAAATTCAAGGAAATCCCAGAGTGTCTGATCAGCTAGTCAAAAAGAGCTCAAATTCTAAAAAAAACAACAAAGAAGATTCAGAAGAAGAAGTTGAAGAAATGAGTACTGTTGCGACCAGCTTGGTTCCCGGTGGCGGATTTGCTACGCCGCTTGGATGGACAAGTGCAAATGTGCAAGGTCCTGGTACTCGCTCCAAGAGACGTAAAAAATCAAAACGTCGTTGAAGCAAAATCTTGAACACGAGATGTACTAGAGAATAATGTCTTAACCTGCCTACATGCTGTAGGTGGTTAAAGTTGTTCTCTGTTTTTAACGGAAAATGGAATAGGAAATAGGAAAATATTATGGCAATTGATCTAGAAGCGATTCGTAAGCGTGTTGCAGAACTCAACGGAACTAGCAAGCGGTCATCGGTGCAGCTGTGGAAGCCACCGGTAGGCGAGCATAAGATTAGGTGTCTTCCATGGAAGAATTCACCAGATGGGCAACCATTTGCAGAGCGTTGGTTTTATTACATCGGTGATAATGCAGGAATCTTGACACCAAACCAGTTCGGTAAACCAGATCCAATTAATGATTTGATTCGTAAGCTGTACAGCAGCGGTAAGCCAGATGATCGTGTCTTGGCAAAGAAGTTACAACCAAAGATGAGGTGTTATGCACCAGTGGTTGTTCGTGGTCAAGAAGATAGAGGTGTAATGGTTTGGTCTTTTGGAAAGATTGTCTATCAACGAATGCTTAGCTTTTTCCTTGATGAGGAGGTCGGTGACATCCTTTCTCCAACAGAAGGGTTTGATCTCAAGGTGACTTTGAGTCAAGCTCCTGGTAAAGCATTCATGGATACGATGGTAGATCCGGCTCGTCGACCAACAAAGCTGCATGATGATTCAAAACAGGTTGAGTCATGGCTCAATTCGATCCCAAACCTTGATGACATGTATCGACTCAAGTCGACTCAAGAGATCGAGATGGTTCTTAACAACTGGTTGAACGGTGGCACTTCAGAAGATTTGTCCACAGCTTCTACGACTAGAGGCCCAGCAACGACTGATGCTCTTGATGATCTTGTTGCAGAGGTCAAGGCTTCAACCCCAGAAAAGTCAAAAAAGAAAAAGACCGAGGATGATGCACCCGTCAAGAAGCAATCTCTTGATGACGCGTTTGCCGATTTGATGGGCGACGAGTGATTTTGCGTTGACATCTTGCAAACGCCGGAAATCAATTAGGTTTCCGGCGTTTGTACTATCTGTGCATTTAAGTAGATAATAACAGAACATATGGCAAAGAGTAAAGAAGAAACGACTGTTTCAAAAAAAGGCGAAGTTGATTTTGCGGCAGAGTTGATCAGGGACATTAACAAGGAGTTTGGCACGCGAATCGCGTACAATCTCTCAGAGATGGACGCTCCCACAGTGGTAAAGCGTTGGATCGATACTGGATCAATTCAAATAAATTATGCGATTAAGAATGCGCTCGGTGGTGGATACCCAGAAGGTCGCATCATTGAAATTGCTGGCTTACCATCTTCTGGTAAGTCACATTTGGCTTACCACGCCGCGGCGATTATACAGAAGCAAGGCGGTCTAGTCGTATACATTGATACTGAAAACTCAGTGCCCGTTCAGAAGTTGGCTGACATGGGCATTGATGTTCGTAAACGATTTGTCTATTGTGACTCTCACTGCACTGAGGAAGTGTTCTCGATCATTGAGTCGACGATCACAAAGGCAAAGCAGATTCTTGATAAGAACATTCCCATCCTTGTTGTCTGGGATTCGATTGCCGCAACTTCTCCAAAGGCTGAATTGGACGGCGAATACGAGCAAAACTCTATCGGACTTCAAGCCCGCGCAATTTCGAAGGGAATGCGTAAGATCACTGGTGTAATTGGACAGAACAATGTCACACTTCTTTGTATTAATCAGATTAGAGATGCCATTGGCGTCATGCATGGTGATCCTACGACAACTCCTGGTGGAAAAGCTATTCCGTTCCATTCTTCAGTAAGAATCCGTCTTGGATCTGGAAGCCAAGTAAAAGACAAGAACGGTAATCCAATTGGTATCCACACAACAGTTACGATCAAAAAGAATAAAGTCGCCGCTCCGTTCCGCAAGTGCGAGTTTGACATTATCTTTGGAAAGGGTATCGTTGAGGATGAATATATTTTTGACGAAGTTCGATCTCACTGCAAGGAAAACGGTCCTGTCAAGCGTAAAGGAAAGACTATCAACGTTTCTGGAGAAGGAGCGTGGAAGGAACTTAGCGTTGTCGATGACAAGACTGGAGAGGTTATCGTAGAAAAGAAATTCTATAAGTCAGAGTTTGGTTCACTTCTTAGGGATGATAAACACGGTCCTTGGTTGATGGAAGCAGTAGATGCTGCTCTAACTCTGGTGGTGGGACCAGCTGCTGATCCAAACGAAACAGACGATAACGTTACTGATGACGGAGGTTCAGATGACTGAGCGGCCAACAAATCCAATTTGGATCAAAGTAATCACTGATGATGATTCTTTGATTCCTGCGTACCAAACATCAGGTTCTGCAGGGTGTGATCTCATGTCAACAGACAA
>Ga0114973_10000885_pt1 | contig 22568 bp, 23 predicted proteins | sample M_140807_MF_Meta_FD_87025 | JGI IMG/M metagenome (GOLD analysis project Ga0114973, IMG submission 87025) | Freshwater microbial communities from Lake Montjoie, Canada to study carbon cycling - M_140807_MF_MetaG | ecosystem: Environmental > Aquatic > Freshwater > Lake | place: Lake Montjoie...
ACGTCTTCTGGCACTTCAGAAACTTGGGAATCATACGGGCATAGCCGCGATTTGCCGCGTTACTATCGGAAGTCCAGTAGGCATCATAGGAAATCGCGGCAAAGGCATTGTTGATACCGTCATTCGTACCATAGCCATTCACGTTCAGCTCAGGAATACGCACCTGGAGATAGGGAAAGGAGAAAATATTCGTATTCAGGGTGTTCAGAGGAGTGCCGGCCGTGCTGCTCGATGTGGCCAGCACATCGAAACTCTCTGTGGGCATGATGGCCTTCACAAATTCAATACGAGTAATGTTCTTGAACTTGATATTTGTGGCAGTATTGTAACCGAATCCGGATTGATTATTGGCGGGGTCGAAATTCACGGAGAAGTTGTAGCGATTCTCTGTTGTGTTATTGACCCAGTCACGGTCGGCACTGTAGACGAAGAGGTTGTGTTCGACTTCCTTGTAGGCCACGATGTCATCCTGGGGCTTGATGATATCTTGGGGGAGGACACGGTCGCGATAGGAATCCGCGATTGCCAGTGTGGGGTTTCCAGATGCGATACCCATTGAGCGGGAGGTGGGTGGCATCTTACCACCTTCTCCTAGCAATATCATACGCGGATCCGGGGGGACACGTGTTCCTATCTCAGTACGCGCAGCAGTCCGCTCGGTTTCACGCATAATCAGAGAAAGTTGGTCACGTTGCTGCGCAGCTGTGAGACCACTCTTGAAACTAATATCAGAATCTAGAAACTGAGTATTGGGCTTGTGTACAACAACTTGCTGTGAATCAACAATCTCTGTGCGAGAGGCAATCGCCTCGGCATCTCGGGCCGCCTCTTCCTCGCGAATCCGACGTAGCTCTTCGAATCGGCTGATGGGGGAAGGCTCGTCGTTATCCATATTCATACGGAAATCGGGGGCGACAGGAGGAGCCGCAGCAGCTCCCTGGCGCTCTGTCTGTAACTTTCCGAAACGCGTACTGACATCCATTTGTAGCGAATCTGGCTCACCAGGCCCTGAGCGCTTCAGATAACTCATGAAATCTGGAACGACAGCCTGGAGCACTTCCTTATTGAGGTACTGTGGGGTCTGCGTGGGATTCTTCGCGTATACTTCCGTCATGTAGTGTTTGACAGTCTTCACCAACCGCTGTTGCTGTTTCTCTGTTAACTCACCACCAGTACGACGCTGAAAGTCCGCATTTAAAAGACGATCTAGCATGGCCTCATTCTTAGGGTTAAAAAAGGGGTCCTGCGTATTTGTCCCGGGTCGTATGTCCGTCATTCTATCTAAGATGCCGGACCTTTTTTGAACTTGAGTAGCCGCGTTAAGGCGTGTGCTAAGGTAAGTGCTCCCAAAGGGGGGCACTTAATAAAGCCTACATGCCTACCAACTACGTCGAAAACAGCCAATCGCGTAAATCCAACATGTCCGAGTCCTTTGGCTTTCGCCTCGTGATTTGAAGGAACTTGTCTCCTTCCAACATGCGAATTATGAAATAAATGGAATACACTCCACATTCCGTATTGTTAAATTGGAGCCTGCGGCTATTGTAAAAGAGTTTCATCTTGGGGTCCTGGGTTGTGAGCCACTTCATAAAACGTGCTACCTGCATGGGAGGTGCCATCCCGTAGGAATCAAAATAGTAGCATTCATGATTCTCGATATCGACGTAGTTGGCCACCCAGTGACTTCCGGACTTGAAATGAGGGTCCAAGTTATACACGATACCGACTGATTTTGTACCATTATGGAGTGCCTTTGTCACACGGAGCTCGCAAATCTCAGTCATGAGACACTTCTTCTCACCAGGATTATATGGGTCGGGGGCCGCGAAATCAATAGGAAAAGGCCCCATGAATTCAAAATCAGGATATGCCTCCTCGTACTGGTTCAGCACGGCGGAAATATTGTTCGAATCGAGCCAGGTATCAGGGTCCGTTTTCCATGCCTGGGGCATGGCAGGACGCAAATACTTTCGCGCTAACTGTGTCTTTTCGTTGGCTGAAATGGGCAGCTTGTTCACAAACGTACGCTCGGCACCGGGTGGACAGCTCAATTGACTCTCAATTTCACTACGCAGTTTTTTGCCACTCAATTGTGGAATATGTAGCTGTTTGGCAACACGGTGAAGTACATCGAGTGGAAGACAGCCATGAGCAGGAGTCTCACCAACGGCAGGATGGCACTGTGAAGGCCCCGGCATTGGTTGCCCATCCTTAAGTACTACTTTTTGTGTTTTACGTCTCGCCTTTGGCGCCATACTACTCTATGTATAGATAACCTTATGAACTAAAAGATGAACGATTGTGGAAGTGTGAGCATGGACCTCTATTGGAATTATATAGGCACACCGTTGTTCTTTGGTGTTCTAGGATTTGGTGGGTTTGCCCTTTTGTCTATGGGTAGTGTTCAATTAGTTTCCAATGATATCATTAATAAGGCTGTTTCACAACTCGATTTACCTACTAAGCTGACGGTTGAAACTACACGGAAGGACACGAAAAAAGCGGAAGCTGCTCTGAAGCCTAGCGCTCCACCTGCCCCTAAGCCTACAAAGTAATAGTGGATTCTTGTAGAAAGCGCGATGCAGACATTTCAATGGGCAATCATAGGAATATTCCTTGTTTCCGTATTTACTACTCTAGGACTTGTGAGTAGTGCCGTCTCAACAGGAGACACGGCAGGTGATATGAAGAGTGCTATCACGAATGTGACAGTCATTAATTCCATTCTCATTTTACTGTTAGGCGGGCTTGCCTTCTTTTTTCTTGAGACGAATACTGTGGCAGAAAGAACCTACGTGATTATAATGGTACATTTTAGTCTGTTGCTTTCAATCACATGTGCCAGTGTTATGGCCCTTCAGACAGTTTAATACAAATATATTAATAGGAATGAGCGGAGTTATTAATTTAACGGGTAATAATGGATATAATTCTAACAGAAATCTTACTCAGAAGAATAAGAAGAATAGACGTAAAAAGAATATTATTGATTTTACTGGCTCTTTAGCGCATATGCCGATTAAACCTGGCGAGTACTATATTCCCGAAATAGATATCAAACTATACTATTACTCTACAAGACGCTTATTTAAGTTAATAGAGAATGATTTAAAAGACTATGGTACGTATGATGATATATTTGCAAAACGAATCTTTTTTGCACAAACGAGTGCAAATGAGAGTGGTTGGAGGGCATTCGAAACTCAGCGAAAATTTCAGCAGGCTTTATCATCGCGCCTGGGCGATTTTCATGAAGAACTTGCTGGAAAATTTCCAGGCTATAGAACTCTACCTCAAAATCATTGGTCTGGCCTGGATGTTATGAAGGAAGACAGAAGTGAAATCTATGAATGGAAAAATAGGGCGGATGTTTCAACTGATGTGTTAACTACAGTGTATCAAAAATTCAAGAAGATTTTAGATTCAGGAAAGATAGGCAGCTGTATTTTAGTTCATGTAAATGTGCCTGACGGATGGAAACCACCCGCTCCAATCAAGCGTAGGCAGGACGGTACAGTACTGATTGATTTAACAACCCCGAAATACGCCGGTAAAGTTCATATTATTAGTGGGAGAGAGGCATACGCACATATGTCAGGGAAGCCCGATTTTATGGATAGATTACTTATGACAATGTCAAATACCTTTCAGGATGTATCATTACAGGAATCACTGGGTAGAATTTCGTCGACTATGAACGAAGCTTAATAAATTTGGCAGGCATACAGTAGGAGATGGCCACACCAGCAGCAACAACACCAGTAATAACAGCCGCAAGTGTTGGAGCAATGTTAAAAGCTCATTGGGTGAATATTACATTTTTCTTATGGTTATTTATTTTGACAATTCTTTTTATTGTCTATACGGCCCGGTTTGTAAACTCCACTTCAATTCAAACAACTATTGTAACAGCTTCAGGTACAAGTACGACCAGGTCATTCGGTGCCAGTGGTGATACAAGTGTCTCAAATGGGAACATTTTTGGAATAAAGTTTTTAACAGGCTTTAATATACTCTTACTACTCATTCTATTCGTGGGCTCTTGGTTCTATTTGCGTAAGAATGTAAAGCTTGAAGAGCGCCCCTATATCCTCACTATGCTACACGCTTCTATCGTATTCTCTATTATCAGTTTGAGTATAATCTGTCTCAAAAAGATTAACTCTAAGCCGTCATAATCGCCAGAATCCGGTGCTGTAAACGGAACTTTCCCGTCCACATGTTTGTTATAGCATGTTGATGAAAAGACAACCCCTGTATCTTTATAGCAAGGCGTAGGGGCTTCCCTGGAACAAACATGGTGGGCGACACGATTCCATTTGTCCATGTCTTGGCTCTATAGGTATGAATAGCATTCGAGCCACCCACGGCAGAGCTTGGGCAATACAGATGTAGGATACCCCGATCCACAAAAGGTTGGAATCCCTCTTTGATGGCATCCTTTTCACACGCTTTGGCGTTCGGAAACCATGTACGCTGTTGTGCCACTACAGTATTGATAAAAAGCTCTTGAAAGGCAATGAGTTTCGCGGCATTGGCACCCTGAATTGTCATTTGAAGGCGCCCCGTGGTGGCATCATAGGATTTCACTGTCATGAGTGGAAGAATAATACAGAGCGTATTGAAATTCACATCGCCGTCCGAGTATCCCATAGGGGATATGTATTTGTATCCTTGTACAGGACTTCCGATTTGTATTTTTTGTATGTCAAGTATCTGAAGGGGGATTGCCCATTCCATCTGGCTATAGTTGTCTGAAAGCCTTAAGGCGCTGCCACTTTCATATCCAGATGGATTCCCTTTCCCTTTGTTGGAGAGGTATGGCGGGTACAGGGAAAAAGACCCTGTTGCGTGAAGCCTTGAAGAAGATTGCCGCACTTCGTGCCGTTCCATTCAGTATACAAATGCGCGGGACAGGGGCAACAGCCACGGGCGATGTGACAGAGGCAGGAGCCACGGAGGAGGGGGCAGACCCAGAGGATTCCACAGCCGGCCAATTCATGATGGAAACTTCCCTGGTACATATGGGCCTCGATATTGCCCGTATGTCAATGCAGGACAAGCACATTTTGCGACCTGTTCTGGCGAATCTGGGGCAGGGCTCACAAGTCATGGCGGGACAGCAGGGACGCGGACATCGTATTTTGGTTCTTTATCACGCGCATTTGCTGAGCTCCGAGTCTGTTATTTTACTACAAGCATGTTTGGAGCAGAATGAGGGCGACATTTCTCTCTGGATGACATCGGAGCTCCCCGTTCCACAGCGAATCCGTGATTGGTTTATAGAGATTTCTGTGAAAGGGTCTGACCGAGCCTTTCAACAGTACGCCACCGTCATTTCGGAGCCAGTTGTGAATTGGACGACCATCTTCACGGCAATCATAGATAAATGGCGTACAACTGCTCCTCCCAACATACAGAGTGTGAAGGAAGTGAAGGCCTATGTCTATGAGATGTTGATGCGCAACTTGCGATGGGTCGAGGCCACGCACTTCCTCTTGGATATTCTTTTAAGACACAAAGAGATTACAGATACACAGAGAAAGGCGGCAATGCGTGCCCTTGCTTCCTGTGAAGCTACCGGTGGAGGATATACAATTCCGAGTTATCGAATCCCTATTATTTGGGAGAGCCTTTTCTTACAACTTCGCACTATTTTTACTAACGCTGAAACAGATGTTGCCCGCCGTGTTGGGCGAACTAGTAAACCACGCAAAAGGGCTACAGGGACAGCTGTGGACCCCGTGCCAGCCGACGCCTGAAGAAATGATGGCGGCAGAGACAGAGGCTACGACAGGGGCACAGTTCGATAGGTTGGGCTTAAAGAAAACTGTATGGGAGGGGTACCAAGACAATAGAGTGAAACTTGTTTGTAAGCGGCTCGGTACCTTGGCGCGTGTATTGGTCTTTCTACCAAAGGGTGTACCAGAGCCGAATTGGGAGATATGGGCAAAAGTATTTCAATGGTTTGGCGAGGCTCCTTCTAAGAAGCCATGGTTAGTCACCTATTTCGCTTCAAAAAAGGAGAGAGAATTCCCACAGGCGGGTCAGGATTTGGGAGCAGAGCATGTGAATGGAGGATATACTACACCTTGCTCAACAAATGGAATTTACATTTATAGGCAGGAAGAGAATACGCGTGTGCTTGTTCATGAAATGGTACATGCCGCTTGCCTGGATGAACAGGGATGGTCTATTCCTCAAAAGGAGGCCATGGTGGAAACATGGGCAGAGCTTATTTTGATAGCGATTCTGTCAAAAGGACGCACAGTTACAGCGAAACGACTGTGGGTGGCACAGAGTCATTGGATAGCGGATACGAACTGGAAGGCGAAGCATATAAATAATACACATGATATTGGGGATTATGGGTGGCGATACTTGAATGGTCGTGATGGTATGTATGCCCGCTTGGGAATAGCACTTCCGGCTCCCAGACCTGTACACGCACGCAAGTCAGCTTCTTTGCGCTTCACACATCCTATGCTGGAGGTTTGAGGCTCTAAAATTGGTGAGTAAGTTTCACCGAGGTATCAAGTACGAAATGGGTGTGAGAGGATTGTATACATACTTACGTGAATATCGACATGATATTTACGTAACTACGTTGCCGGCACAGAAGCTGCGAATTGGTTTTGATGCCATGTCGATGCTCTATAAGTACAAATCATCCTATGAAGATATTTATCCTATTCTAAAGATTCTGAAAGATGCGGGGCATGTCTTATTCTTTGTCTTGGATGGAAAGGCACCGGTAGAGAAGGAGGCGGAAGTGAAAGAGCGTCGTGATGTTCGTGAAGGGGCGACAAATCAGGCAGCCGTTATTAAAGAACAATTGGAAACAGCAAATCTCTCAGCAAAAGAACGGGAAATTCTGGAATATTCTGTGGCGCGATTGGAGTTTCAAGGTTGGCGTATGACACGTGAGATACGACAGGCATTCCAAGCAGGATTGACGAAAATGGAGATTCCATATTTCAAGGCGACCTATGAAGCAGATGATGTTCTTGTAGATTTATGGGCGGCAGGGAAGTTGGATGTGGTTGTCAGTACAGATATGGACTTTCTCTTATCAGGTGTTCCACGTCTTTGGATTCCTTCGAGAAATGGATTTGAAGAAATTATTCTTTCAGAAGTTTTGGAGGGAGAAGGAATGGATCAGGAGGCATTCTTGGATGCAGGAATCTTATGTGGTGTGGAGCCTCTCCGAGGAAAAGTCAGTGTCAATAGCTCTACGGCTTTCAGCTGGATGCGATATTATAAGAGGATTGAAGTACTCTTAAAAAGTACTGTGCGTGACTCTCGCTTGGATGGGTTAGACGATGTAGAAAGTGTCAGGGCACACTTTGGCGCACATCCATGGTCTGAGCGGATTCGTCCTGACCATTTAGAAATATGTAAAAGCTTTCTAGAGACTCTTTAGAGAGGGATGATTATCCTTGCGGTGGCCATTATAATTATCCTTGTAAGCTTATATTTTTTCATGTATGGGGCTTTTGTTGATGAGGGATTTTCCAGTGGCTCTGGTGGCTCTATGACTGAAAAGCATACAGATATTGCCAAAAAGTGTCAGGCGCATACCACATGTAGTACTTGCCTAAAAGACTCAGATTGTGGATGGGCGGCGGATTATGCTAGTCCCGTATCTGGTATGCCAAATGTAAAAGATGGAACCATTTTGGCATGTGTCCCACAACAGGGTGGTAGTGCTTTTATAACAGGTCCTTTATCGGATTGGATAAGCATGTCGAAAGGAGCCAAAAATATGACAAACTTTATAACTTCTCTTTCGAAATGTACAGATGTGACATGCTCTGCTAATACAACTTGTCATAAATGCGCCTTTTATCAGAAGTGTACATGGCAGCAGAAAACGACGGATGGGGTTGTGAAGCAAACTTGTATAGATTCGAGCAGTGCAGGGAGTGGAAGTGGTAGTGGGGCCAGCGCAACTGTGAACAACATTACAACTGTGAGTATGTGTCCACCACCACAGTGTAGTGATTTGACAGATTGTGTGGAATGTACTAATATGAATGGCTGTGCGTATTGTTCAACCTCAGGAAAGTGTTTGAAGACTTCGGAGTTCGGGGCGGGTGTGAATCAATGTCCTATAAGTAGTAAGATTGATGTTCCTTCAAAGTGTTCTTGTAGTGGTATTACAGAGTGTGGAAAGTGTGCGAGTAGAAGTGGGTGTGGATATTGTAAGGATAAGAAAACATGTGTGAATTTGGATATGACAGGAATGGTTCCAAAGGACGTATGTAAGCCTGAAAATCTAATAAGTGCCGAGCCAGACTGTAATCCACCCGCACCTGGTTCTTCTGGATCAAAGGTAGCTCCAAAAGCCGCGGCAAATTCTGGAAATTTGATTGGGAATGTAGTCCGCCCTGAAGGGGAGTACAATACTACAAAGGGAAAGCTGTTTAAGATGATTACTGCCCCAGGAGTTGCGCGAAATATAGATGATAGTAATATTCCTTTCACGGTAAGGGAAACTTCAGAAGAAGCACAACTTGATTCCTATCTTAAGGAGATGGTGAATTCTCAACTGGCGGCACAGGGTGTTCCTACGAATGAGCCCTTTCAAAGTCTCGGCTATGCCGAGACATTTCAAGGTCAAAGGAGCGTTGCTCCTGAGCCCTTTCAAAGTCTCAGCTATGCCGAGACATTTCAAGGTCAAAGGAGCGTTGCTCCTGAGCCCTTTCAAAGTCTCGGCTATGCTGACCCCATTTCCAACGCATCTGAGTATATGAAAAAAGTGTTCCGAGGAGTCCTAGCCTAGTTTCTTCGTAATCCGATTCCTTTTACGTTTCACAACACGTTTTGTGCTCTTTTTACCACCATCTTGTTTCTGACACTCATCTAATGATTTTAGGAGCGCTAGATCATTATTAGTAATGGCTAAATCTTTGGGAGTTTGACCATAGATATCTTTTATACTTGGATCAGCACCCCTTTTACACAATACTTTTATCATATGTACGCGAACATCTTCATATCGTGTATCTTTGTCTTCTTTACATATTGTGTGTAAAGGTGTACTACCATCCTTATCAACTGCATTGATATCGGCCCCAGCCTCGCATAGATATTCTATTACACTGTTGGCGTATGATATTATTTCAGCAGGCTCAGAATATTTGTAAAATTTATAACATATGTTATCGCAACACATGTGTAGAGGTGTTAGCTTTTGAGCAGTGTAATGGTCATTTAATTTAACGCCATTTTGACAAAGAATCTTAACTATTTCTTTCGAACGATATAGATAACCTTCCGTTTGATTATCTGGCATGTATGTTAATCCATCAAAATGCGCATAAATTGGTGTAAACCTCGTTATAGTAGATGAATATGTAATGTTATACTTCTTACCAATATTCTCACCATTTACATCGGCCCCCTGCTCTAATGCCATTGTTACTTGTTCAAGATTCATATGTACACATCCACTTATAAGAAGTTTATCAAGATTTTCAAGTTCTACTCGCCTTTTTTCTGGTATAGTATCCTCTGGTTCCAGCATAAGTTCATCTTGAATTTGTACAGCTTTCGGCATAAGGGTACGTATCCTTGCATTTATCCTTTTTTGATTATTTGTTCTACTAACATTTTCAAACTTTAGTCCAATTCTATATTTTGGATTCTTCTTTACTTCATTCAAGTATTTAATCACATCTTCTAACTTTAGTTCGAGTTCTGCGTTTTTTACTTTTTTTATGCGCAATCTCTTAAGTGTATCATGTAATCTTTCAGCTCTATCGAGGGCAGTTTTACGGTCTCTATCGATTTTATCTATATCTGCGTGTGCTTCCTGAACAAGATATGCCACAATGTACAAATGACCTTTCTCTGCCGCTGCCATTAATGCCGTTGTTAGACCATTTCCAGTTTGGTTAACATTTTCACCGGCCCTTAACAGATTTTTTACGATTGTAAAATTCCCTTTAGATGCCGCATTAACAAAATCATTTCGGAACATTCCTATTATATATGTATTTAGATTTTTACAGAATCTACAAGGTACTGTAAAAAACTAGCGGGACCTAGTTTCGATCTAGGGACCTATGGGTTATGAGCCCATCGCAATTCCTCTTTGCTATCCCGCTTTTGAGACACTAGTAGTATCTCAAAAACGGCCCAAGTGGGGGTTGAACCCACGACTTTCCGGTTAACAGCCGAATGCTCTAACCAACTGAGCTATCGGGCCAGTGGTCCCACAAGGGGATTGTTATGATAACGCCGGCGCGGCCTTAAAACTCTTGTGAAGCTTTTACTGCCCGCCCATATCTACTATTATTCTCTTTAACGCTGTTCTCTGCCAGCATGGTCCCTCTTCTTACAGCAGGTACACTTAGTTCTTCCTCTGCTTCCGCGGCAGCTTCCGCGGCAGCTTCTGCGGCAGCTTGAGCATCTTCTTCATCCGCCAGTGCTTGACGCTCCCTGCGATTCTTTTCTTCCACTCTCTCCCTAGAAATTCGTGTACGCTCTTTCAGATTATTTGTAAACTTCTTATTCTCTTCGTTTAGCCGCTTATTCTCATTAGGCGTATTCTCTCTTTTGCGCTTTCTTGTTTTATTTTTATTATTTCCATTATTCCCCTTATTGTTTACCATATAAGAGCTTCGAGGTATTACCTGCCGTCTCGGAGGTGAATATGCCCCCATATTCAATCGCACAGACATAAATCCCGTGCGAAAATCAAGCTCTTTATCAAGGGCTTCCTTTGCCTGGTGTGCTCTTTCCGAAAAGACAGCAAGACCCGTCTTTTTGTACTCAAACTCGTTAGCATAAATTTCTCTCAGCATATTCACGCTAAATTTAAAGGAATCATTTGCCCTTTTCATTATATGCGGTGGCAAGTCCGGAGCTGGTTCACCCGCAGACATCTATTGTACACTAGAAAAAATGTGGTTTTAACACATTAATCTATGCGGCCGCTTTATGCAGTAGTAGGCGCCACGGCGGGGGTGGCCTTGATGTAGTGGCGGTTCAGGTAGCGCTGGAGGTTGAAGTAGGTCAGGGGCTCACCGTCACCGATGGCCAGCAGCTTCTTCAGGGCGGCATCGGGCTTGATGTCGTGCTTGTTCTTCAGGCCCTTCTCCTTCACGTAGTTGTTCACGGCCTTGGTCACCTCAGAGCGGCTCATCAGAGTACCGTTGGCCTTGCCCAGGAACTTGCACAGCTCGTCAGTCACCTGGGTGGGGCGCTCGAAGATGCTGGGGGCACGAGGCTTGGCGTCAGGGCCCTCCTCGACCTTCACGCGGCGCTTGCGCTTGCGAGCATCCTTCAGCTCGCGGTGGACACGCTTCTCCAGCTTCTTCACCTGGTTGAGCATGGCAGACACAGTCTCCTTCAGGGTGTTCAGGTTGCCAGTCACGGCCTTGATATCCTCATCCAGAGTGGTGGTGGGCAGCACGGGGGCAGCCACAGCGGCCACCTCCACGGGGGTAGAGGTCACAACAGTGGCGGCAGCCTTGGCCTTGGCGGCCTTCTTTGGGGCCACCTCAACAGGGGCAGCAACAGCCACGGGGGTGGCAACGACAGTCTCCTTCTTGGCGACCTTCTTGGGTGCGGCGGCAGTCTTGGTGGGGGCAGCGGAGCTCATTTGTATACCGGAAGCGGAGGAAGTATTAGAGGGCATTATACGCGGGGTTCTGCTAGTAAACCTGTCGTACCGGGTCATCAATTTTGGAGATGCCAACCCCTCTTTTTTTTGCCGGGAGACTGATTTCCCTTTTTCTTTTTGAAATTTTCGAAACCTCGTCGCGTTCAAAGTATACAGCCCCCCTTTTCGTAAAAATAGGCCTAAAGAAAGTGCGAGCTAAATCCCGGCTCAGGTGGTAGATGGAAGCTGGGGTCGGTCGTGAGTTCCGTAAGTGCTTGAATGTAAAGAGTCGCGCAAATCCTCACATACAGTGTACTATTTCGGCAACACAGGGAGATTACTGCTCCAGGCACTACAAGAACCCGAATCCATTCAAATCGAAAACAAAGTCTGAAAGAATCTACACAAGAACCGAAACGACAGCTGTGAAGAAGATTCAGGGATTCTGGAGGCGGAAGGCTCCTCTCAGGCGCTACAGGCTTCAAGGGCCTGCGGTGAATGACCTATCTGTATCGACAAACACCACCGAGCTGTATAACTTTGAGCCGATTGAAACGATTCCCAAGGCGTACTTGATTAGTTTCGCCGATGAAGCGAAACGTATCTGGGTCTTTGATATTCGTACTCTTGTACACTCTATGGCGACCGGCTTTCCATCTCAAAACCCCTATAATCGCGGTGAATTCACACAAACCGCGAAAGATATTATTCATCGGCGAATTGCTTGGCTTCGTGCTCGCAAGTACGCAATCTTACATGTGAGTACTGATATCTTGACCCCTCAACAGGCATGGAATCAGGCGGTCCTTGATAACTTCTTGAAGATTGAGGCTCTTGGATATTATGTGAGTTGTGATTGGTTTCACACGATGAATGCACAGGACCACTACATCTTCTATAAGAGGCTGTTCGAGCTGTGGAATTCGAGACTAGAGCTTTCACGTGCGCAGAAAGAATTAATCATTCCTGGGCACATGTCTGGAGGACAGCGCATCTTTCGTTTTGACGCTATAGAATGCCTACACAAGCCGAAAGCTTGGTGGGAAAAAAAGAACCTGGCACTCATTGAGGCCTTTGTCACTCGCGCACCGGATAAGGAGCAGAGGAAGTTGGGGGCCATGTATGTTCTTATGGCACTCGTACAGGCATCAAATGCCGCTGCGAGAGCCCTTCCTTGGATTATGGAGATGTTATAAATCGCGCCCTAAAATTGAACCCCGCGGTTTCTTTCGAGCCAAGTATAGCAATGGACTTTATCAATAATATTGGTGCCCAACCTGTTAGACACATTCGTGTATATCAAGATGCCAGGGATAGTTCTCAATACTGGCGCCAGCAGGATCGCATTCTACATCCACTAACTCATGAGCAGTTTGGGAATAAATTCAGAGTGGGAGGGAGAGTCAGGATGCGACTCGGTACTTCTACCAGTATAAAATATGGAGAACTTACCATTATAAAGATTGTGCCGTATCATACAACTCAGCAATACCTTGGTTCGTATAATGCCGATGATGGATTCAATGGGGCCCCATTCACCCATGTCCTTGTTCTTAAACCTTAGTCTAAAACTCCTCGTGCTTCGCCCCCCAAGCAATCGCGATTCCGAGAACATCTTTAATGGGCGTGTCAATTACTAGCACAGGCATTGGCTTGTCAGGCTTTTCCATGCGATAGGCAGCCCAGCGATGATGTCCATCCACAATAAAGTTATCCTTGCTAACCACCAGAGGCACTGTCAGCTTCCTAAAGATGGAATCATTCGGGTCACTAATGAGCTGATTCACGCGCTTCCTGCTAATCTCGCCCTGAGAAGGACGTAACTGCTTCGCCTTTCGGGTTGAACGAAAAGAATCAATATCATACGACTTCTTGATAAACTTCTGGAAACGCTTCACATCGGCGGCAGTGGTGAACTGTGGCATGTACTTGCGTGGAATTCCGAGGTCTCCCTTACAGATACTCGTACTTCCAACGCACAAATCTTCATACTTGCTGCGTCGGGGCTGCGCCTTCTTACGCGAAAGACGACTCACCCAGTTCTTATAGGGCTTCTTCTTCGTCCAGGGTTTCTCCGGATTTTCCGTTGGAAATAATTTTTTTATCTTTCGAGTATCACTCATCTACTTACCACAGGGATAATATCTCTTCATCCAATCCAGCTCCTTCCTTTTTAGATTTACTTCATAGAATCCGTCGCCATCAAAGATAGGCAAGAGAGATGTGAAATACTCCTCGTACATACTTGCGATGTGCTCCAAAGAAAAGTTCCTGGCTGCCCAGTCGCGGCACTTGCGCCTATCAATCTTGTGAATATTCTTAGCAGCCCAGACGAATTGGTCCATATTCCTGCAGCGATATCCGGTGACTCCATGTAGATTATTCTCGGAAAACGCGCCCCAGTCAGATGTAATAATGGGCGTACCGCAGAGCAAAGCTTCCGTGGTCACACCACCAAAGGGTTCATTGTAGTGCGTCGGGGCTAGTAAAGCAACGGCACCTCGTAACATCTCATCACGCTCTTTTGGCTCGAGATACCCAACAAGCTCCACCTCGGGAGGTGGCTCGAAGCCCACATTTGCTCTGAAATTCCCTTGACCAGCCACCTTTAATTTGATACCAGTACGTTTGGCTATCTCTACCGCGATTCCAATACCCTTCGATTCAATAATACGACCCAGATACATGAAATATTTGGGCTCAGCGGGTGTAGCATTAAACGTGAAATCATCCAAGTCAAAATAGTTGGGCACAACAGCATCTGTCCATTTGGGCTGCCACTTCTCTTGCCCATACACATAGTTCATGACAGCGTAAGATTCGTAGATACTGAAAGGAGTACAGGGTGTGTTGAAGCAACCGATACCAGGCTCGACGCAAATCATGTCAGGGTGCGCATTGGCAATATCGGCATGACCAATTCCCCAGAACAGCAAGAGGAAATCATTCTTCTGTTTTCTCTTACCAATCTCCACAATGGCGCGTTGATTAAATGTACGATTACAGTTGTCAGTGATATCGTGCTTGAAGAGCTCCTTCTTCCAGTCATAGTGTCCGTATGTCTCCTCGAAGAGCTTGTTGTCCGTGATGGAAACTTGCTCTGTACATTCGACCTCGGATTCATTGTGTCCATAGTGAATGATGGTGTGACCACGGCGAAGCATCATCTTTCCAAACTTCAGAGCCTTTTGAGTATAGGCGCATGCACTGTAATCTTTTCGCGTGACCGTGTGAGGAACGGCGAGGATGTGAAACCGCAACTTCTTTTCAGGAGGGGACTTGATATGAGAGGTGTCAAGCTCCATAGTGGTAATTTCCATGTTTGGAGTTACATTTTGAGCAACTTCTACTGTTTCGTTCTTCTTACCACCACCTTTCGAAGCCTTTCTTGATTTTCGGAACATCTCTCTAATATTTGTGCTGCTTTTATAACCTACCCTTATCCGCTAGGAGTCCTATTGAGATTCAGAGTACAATTAGGACCATTCGATATAAAGGGTGGAAAGTAATCAACCTTACCGGGAACCTTACATGGTTCAACATACATCGTAGAAAGATTCTGTTGTGTAAAAGGTGGGGCATTATAATTGATGCATGGTACGGGCAACACAATTTGAGGATTTACACCGGTGTCTGAGGGTTTGTTTGTAGAGCAAGGGGCATTCAGGGCAGCGGCCTGCTTCGATTGTAAGACACCAATGTATTCTCCGTTTGTCCCCTTTCCAGAGATGGTCACCTTTCCAGCGCAAGCAGTCTCCGTCGAATTTGACGCGACAATTGTGGGTGTGGGTACGGAAGATGCTGTTGCCTGTACAATGACAGTCCTCAAAGAGGCATCTACACACTTATTGCGTGCCACGAACTTTGTTGCCTGTTCTTGCTTGTAACGTAGTAACTCTGACTGTGATAAGACCATTCTACACGGCTCGCGCAAAAAAATTCCGTGGTCTAAAATTGACGGGGGGAACCGCTAGGAGGTAAGTATAGCTGAGATGTCTACTGTTGTTACGCCTGCTTCTTTCGACCTGAAGAATGTGTCTTTCTCTGCCGTGAAGTCTCTTGAGTCTGGCGGCAAGCAAGCCTACTTGAACTACAATGGTAAGCCTCTCGTGATGCAGGTGGGTCCTCTGGAGACTCCCTTTGGAATGTCTGTGTTTGACAAGGCGGGACCCCCCAAGTACTCGGTTGACTTGAAGCTGCGTGGCTACGATGACCCTTCCAACAATCCCGTGACTTCCAGCATCTACAACATGCTTCACTCTCTGGATGAGTTCATGCTCGACCAAGGTGTGAAGAACGCGACGTCTTGGTTCAAGGGTACCAAGAGTCGTGAGGTCCTGAGTGAGTTGTACTCACCCACGGTCAAGTTCTCCAAGGACCAGGAGGGGAACTTGAAGCCCTACCCTCCCACCATCAAGCTTCAGCTTCGTCAGCGTGAAGGCAAGTTCGAGACTGCCGTCTATGATGAGAAGAAGCGCCCACTGACGGATGTTCCCCTCGAGGACATTCTGGTCAAGGGCACTGTGATGACCGCGCTCATCCAGTGTACCGGTGTCTGGTTCGCAGGCGCCAAGTTTGGAGTGAGCTGGAAGGCTCTCCAGATTCGTGCTGATAAGGTGCCTACCACCATCGGGAAGAGTTACGCCTTCCTGGATGGTGATGGTGAGTCTAGTGCGGCGGTGGAAGCTGAAGCTCCTCCCAAGGCACCCATTTCTAAGACTCCCACGGCCACCAGCTTCGCAAATCTCCTCGATGACGAGGTGGATGACGAGGAGGCACTCCAGCCACCTGCTGCCGAGGATGATGAGGAGGCACCCATCCCTGTCCCTCCCAAGGCAAAGACGATGACTGCTAAGAAGGTGCTGCCAAAGATTGCTAAGAAGTAGTGAGCTTAACTATCGTATAACCACAACCAGTACATCATCTTTTTTCTATAGTTGTGTTGTAATACAACATGAATATAGAATGTGTAGCGAGACTTAACCGCAGCAAGGGCCGGGGCCAGGGCGATTAAAAGGGGTTCCCGCGGAATCCTGAGCGCAGATACAGCCACCCTGCTTTCGTGTGCTGATAATTTCAGCCGTCTGAAGAGTGGGTTGCTCCGTACGAACAAAATTGTAGTCACCCAAAGATGCCGCAGTAATAGTATTCTTATACGCGTTCAAGACTCCAGCGCGCTTGCGGAAGGTTATGTAGGATGAATCAAATATAGCCGTTGGCATTCTACAGAGGCCCGCGACTTTTAACCTGGTAGAACCGGATTATCTGGCTTATTCGGCAGGGGGCATCTTATTCCTTGTAGGATTGGCTCGCCCGCATTAATATAGAAAGCAGGAATAGGTGGGCAAGGTGCAGGGAAAATCCGCGCATACTGTGCGAATCGAGCATCCGGATTTGTCGCGTCAATCGATGCCTCAATTGTTTTTTGCTGTATATTGGCGATTCGTATGGATTCTGGAACACATGTAGTCGGGCCTTGATACAGATTACAGCCCTTTGACTCTATCAGCATACTCGGGAGGGCGGCAGGTGGCTGAAGATTCCTTGTAACTTTACAAACTGGACGACCAATGGATGCGAATGCTCTCGCCTTTGCCAATGCCTCTGATGCCATACACCTACGGGATTCGGAAAGTATATTTGCTATTTTGCCACCTTCTGTGTCCGTACGATTAATAGCGGGTAAGGAATCGACACAGGCCATGCTCTATTTAGACTCTGCCTTCTTGGTCTTGGCCTTGCGCCGCTTCGTCTTTCGCGTCCGTTTCTTCTCCTTCTCCTTTTCCTCTTTCACTCGCCCAATCTTTGCCTTCAAAAGAGATGCGTAACTGACTTGATGTCCCTTACACTTTAAACTGAAAGGTGGGAATTGTGAGCGCTTTGCCTTATAGTTTTCCCTTGAGAGTTCTATGAATTGTTTCACTTGACAGAGAATGCCCTGTCCCAAGAAATCAGTACTGTGATTTGTGAAAATCAGAATACTGAGATAGAGGGTTATCAGGAATTCGAGACTGGCAATATTAATCTGGCGCCTGTCGGGGAGAAGAAGCGTGTTGTAAGAATGGCATGCCGTTTCTTCTATGAACATACAGATAGGTACATCACCCATACGAAGCTCGACACGCATTGGTACAATATCACCACGCGCCTCATGTAGGTACTTTGAAAGGTTGTATTCAGGGAGTCGGGACTTTACGGCAGATATGTCAGCTTTCGGGTCGGGACTCGTGAAAAAAAGGGGACCGCTCACCTTTGAATCAAAGAAAGTCTTGTGCCGGATACCCTTACTGTAAATTGCTGTCAGAGGTCCATTACAGAGAATGCGCTCCTTCTCAATCCCGTAATCCAGAACAATCTTGTGTACTTCTTTCGGGATAAGTTGCTCGTATCGCTGCTCACCCCTACAGCTACCCCTCATAGGGAATTCTTGATTAATCAGCTGTAGGCGCTCAAACACCTTTTCCCAACGACTCACATCTCCATGTGGGCGACTCAACTCCAGATACATCATCATACGCAGAATCTCGGGGTCCGTATAATGTATACTATCTTTCACAACAGAGCGCCTGAAAATAACGGCATACAGCTCCTCATCAATGGCCGTTATATCTGCCACTGCCACGAAATTCACAAGAATCTTCTTTGTACCTTCATGTATACCGACCTTGTGATAGATATCTTTAAATCCCTCTTTTTGTAGGTCGGCAATGAGGTCTTCCACGTCCTGGTCGACATCGGGTGTATAGAAATCGTAATCAGGAAGATCCGTCTCAGGGTCATAGAATCGCTTTGATTTTGGTAGAATCTCATTCATGGCGGTTCCCCCGTAGCAAATCCTCTTTTTCCGCTGAATGAATTTCTTTACAATGGCAAGGGCATGTAAGAGCTCCTCATCTTGTGCTGTTTCTCTGCCAAGGGCATCGGCAGCCTTCTTAATGGCTTCCTGGAGACGTTTCTCAACTCGGTCACTCGTTTTGATTCTGTACCTTTGAATATCTTCTTCCATGGTTGCTTACAACCTTCTACTCTTTACTTAGTATTTAGGAGACCAGAGAGTTTGGGAGAGAAGGTCATATTATTATATTGAGCCACAAGTGGCAGTACATCCTTCACATCAACACTATAAATGTCAAGGGGTATCATATTCACACCGAGTTTATGTAGGAGAATATCTAGTTTCTCGGCTGTGGGATTCTCCATTTGTGAAGGAAGGGCAATGACTAATTTTGTCTTAGAGGCAGATGCAAAGGCGGTTGCCTCTTGTTCTGAAAATGCTAAAAGACTGCTCATCTTAGTTACGACGGCAAAGGGTGTAACACCAGCTGGGGGCATTTGTGTCACACCCAGTGGTTCATTGCTGTTCAGATATACACGAATATTCACCCAGAAATCGAGATCATCTGCCGGATTGACCTTTGCCTTGCGGAATATAGATGTGTCAGCATTACAAAGTACAATCACTTGGCCTTGGAATGCCTTAAGCGGCGAATTCACTAAAACGCTCTCCTGTTTCTGGCGGTTGAAGGTGCCGAGGGGTGTCATCCCCAGATGGTAGGGGGCCAGAGGATTCAGGGAACTTGCGATTCTACTCAAGAAGGTTTGGTATTCATTTGCCGAATTAATAGGATTGGGGGCGCGAAGAATATGTAGGTAGATTATAACAGGCTCAGTATAATTCGGCACTTCAGGGCGAAAGGCGATGTTTGCCATGGCTTGTGCAACGGCATTTATATCTGCCGAATTCTTACTTAGAAGGGAGCCATCATCCCCGCGATATACGAGGGTTGGTACCTCAGGTTTAGAATATCCATCCTTCTGTGTATCAATAAAGTCTATTTGAAAGATGAAACTGCGGAATCCTGCCCGAAGAGAATTGGCAGTTGCCGAATCATCAAAGACTCCTGCTTGAATGGGTCCAAGAAAGCCGGCCTGTTTAATAGTGAGTGGCTGTACATTTAGAAGTGTATAGTCATCACCACTTACTTGGGTGGCATCTACGAATCCCTCTCTCACAGCGGCAGGAGACTTTGACATTGCCGCATTTAATACACTTGCCGTGGAAGATGCCTTTGTATTCTGGACTAGAACTGTGGCAGCAGGCTTGGGGGGATACGCCTTATTGTACAAAAAGTATAAGAAATACAAAACGAGCGCGAATAGAATAATATAGATGAAAATACCTACACCAATTTGCGACATACTTGCCGTTGGTGCAAAAGTTAGCCCGCCATATATCCATGCGGGAGTGGCACTTATGGTTGAAGTGATGCTTTTGGCCCCTGTTGTCATGCCTTTGGATATTACGGCGGTTCCACCAAGACCCTTCTCAAGATCTTGATAGGCAGTTACTTGTTGATCGGTTGCGCCGGCACTCTTCAAGGCGGCAGCCTCGCCAGTTGACTTGGCACTCGACTTTGCCTGTCCTGCCGCGGCACTTTTAGCTTGGTCAAAAATGCTTGGAGGGGCGGGTTTTCCCTTTGACGGAGAGCCTTTTTTAGGTGTCTTTTGAGGGGTCTTTACAGGGGCCTTTGGAGGAGTTGTAGTTTTTCCGAAGGGGTTGCTAAAACTCACCATACTATTATCATGATAGATATTGCGCGATGAATTGAGAGCGTGATACAATCTTTATGCCTTTGGCCTTTGCCGTCTTCACCTTTTCAGATTCCTTCACCTCTCCATCGGGGACTACTAAGAGGCTGACTTTGGATGTGAAAGTACTCACAATCGGATAGCCTTTTGCTAATGCCCTTTCTTCAATGGCTTTGTCACGAAATCCTGTTATACAGACGATGGCATTCGTAGGAGTAGTTGCCTCAGCTGTACCCAAGATAGGATATGGGTATGGAATATCCTTTCGCCATGTTACGTAGGTGGGTAGTACAGCCAGAAAGTTCTCGAAGGACTCGGTCGTCCAACCCTCTGGAGGTGTCATGCCAGGCCACTTACGAGGGTCAGGCTCCACGGCAAAGAGGCTCGTGAGTTTGGTCGTACCGACACCTCGTGGAAGTGTTGAAGAGGCATGCATTAAGGCGAGCTCTGTCAGCTTCAAGTTTCGTAAATTGGCGTACAGCGCGGCACCTGTCTTGGGTCCTAGAATCTTACTCAAAGTTTCCTGAGTAGCAGCCCAAAGTGTGGCAGGTCCTACAATTCCCGCTTCTACAAGGGCAGTGGCAGTGGCTGGTCCTGCTCCGGGAATCTCCAAGGTTTTCAGGAAATAATGAAGTTTCGCGGAAACCATCTCGACAGAAATGCCAACCGCCTTGATATTTACACCATCCCACTCCCATGTCCCTTCAGGTGGGAAACTTGCCTCGGTCGCTGTAATAACACTCTCGAGTTTTGGTATCACATCACCACTTCTACGAATGATAATCCTGGCACCAGGTCCCAGCTTGTTTTGAAGAATCGTTCGGGCATTGTGACCAGTACAATACTCGATTGTGGCGGCACCAATCACCACTGGTTCAAATTGGAGTCGTGGAATCATATAGCCCTGTGCTGAAGGAGCCCAGAGCACATTCTTCACAATCGTCTCGGCTGATTGGTCGGCAAGCGGCATCTTGAAGGCCAGACAGTCTTTTGGATTCTTTGCCTTGGCTGTCGTGGATTCTGACACGGGTGCCTTGTCGAGTCCTACAACCAGTCCATCCGTGTCATAGATACTCACATTGCGGCGCTCCACCAATTTCTCACAGAGTTCGGCTTCTGTGATAGTCTTTACCGATATGTGCCAAGGAATCTCAAAGCCTTTTGTCTTGAGCCATTCGAATTGTTGTGTACGCGTCATACGCGTATTCATCACTTCATAGGCAACGAAGTGTATCTTTTGTAAGTTCTCTGTCAGGGGCGTCTTTTGATGTACTTGACCGTTTACCCAACTTCTACGGAGTGGAATATCTTCAGAGCGAGTAAGAATGATTTCTCCACGCACAGGCTCGGCCACTCGCTTCAGCCCTTGGATACCGTGAAGGTGGCTAATATCTTGGCCCATGATTCCATCACCACGGAGATAGAGCTTTCCATTCCACAGGGCAGAGAGTCCATCGAGCTTTTCACTGATGACAAAGTCACTATTGCTCAGGAATCTCTTTAAAGTATCCTGGCCAGGCTTTATCTTGTCGAGGGAAGGCATGGGGTACGGGAGTTTCACGGCACCTTCGGTAGGGGCACCGATTTCATTAAAGAACTCATTTTCACAGTCCAGTTGTTTAAGACGCTCGACGAGACTATCATATGTATCGTCGTCCATCTTGAGAGTTCCACCATTGTAGTATGCGTCGGATGCCTCACGCAAGAGCTGCACAATCTGCGATGCCATACTTGAATTTATATTGCGAGGTGGGCCAATTTTACTAAGCTTGCGCTATACTGTCCTGTTAGAGCTTCTACTGAAACTTCGTGTGGTAGACCTAGTTCTTGTCAAACTTCCAGTAACAGACCTAGTTCTCGTTAAGCTTCCAGTAACAGAGCGTGTTATAGTGGATCGGATAGTTATAACAGTTCGTGTCATAGATAGTGTTCTTGTTTGCGTAACAGATAAAGTTCGACTCACGGAAATAGTCCTTGTAACCGTTGTACTTGTAGAGCGCGTTCTGAGAGCGGACGCAGGAACTGTGAAGCGTCCTGAAGGACTCCTTGTTCGAGTTACAGTGATAGTTCTCGAGACGGAAATAGTTCTCGTAACCGTAGGACTTGTAGTGAGTGTTCTGAAGCCAGAAGCAGGAATTGTGAAGCGTGTTGAAGGACTTCTTGTCCGAGTTACAGACAGAGTTCGACTCACAGACACCGTTCTTGTAACAGTATTACTTGTGGAGCCTGTTCGTACGGCAGACGCAGGAACTGTGAAGCGTCCTGAAGGACTCCTTGTTCGAGTCACAGAAACGGTCCTTGTAATCGTTGTACTTGTAGACAATGTTCTGAAGCCAGAAGCAGGAACTGTGAAGCGTGTTGAAGGACT
>Ga0114973_10000891_pt1 | contig 22504 bp, 20 predicted proteins | sample M_140807_MF_Meta_FD_87025 | JGI IMG/M metagenome (GOLD analysis project Ga0114973, IMG submission 87025) | Freshwater microbial communities from Lake Montjoie, Canada to study carbon cycling - M_140807_MF_MetaG | ecosystem: Environmental > Aquatic > Freshwater > Lake | place: Lake Montjoie...
AGGGTCCCGAGAAGGCGGCATCGAGCGTCTGGACGGTGGCGTTCGCTCCCGATGCCACATCGCTCATCGTCGGCACGCATAACGGTGCCCGGCTCGTCGCTGCTCCGGCGCCGAAGCTGCTGCCGCCGCCTCCATCGCCGCCCACCGCGCCAGCCCCGGCGAAGGTGGATTCAGCGTCGCAGCACCTCGTGCCAACGATGTTCACGAGCATGTCAGGAGGCTCCGGAGCGATCGCGGCCGATGGCACGGTGACGGTGACGGGCCCGCTCGCCAAGGACACCTACACCCTCAAGGCGGCGATTCCCGCAGGTGGCAAGGTAACGGCATTCCGTCTCGAAGCGCTCGCTGACGACACCCTCCCCCAGAAAGGTCCGGGCCGGGCCGGCAACGGCAACTTCGTGCTGAGCACGTTCGCCGTTCTCGCGGGGGCGCCCGGCGCGGCCGACACGCCGACTGCCATCCGGTTCTCGGCGGCGCGGGCCGATTTTGAACAGCCGCAGTACGGCGCCGCGGCGGCCATCGACGACAAGGCCGATACCGGCTGGGCTGTCGCCGGCGGGATCGGCCAGCCGCACGAGGCGATCTTCACGGTGCACCCCGACACCAGCCTGTCCGCCGGGGCTCCCCTCACGATCACGCTCGACCAGCAGTATGCCGACGGGCAACATGCCCTCGGAAAGTTCCGGCTCTCAGTGGTCCAGGAACCCACGCCGGCGCCCTAGTGCCGACTGGCTTCATAGACCACTCGTCCTTGTACAACCTCAAGAAGGAGCGTCGCAGATGACCTTGTCGCCTCTGTCCCGCCACTGGCCGACGGCGGCCATCGCCGTCGCCGCAGCGGCCGTCGGTGCCGCGATCGGTTTCGGTTGGCGATCCGAGTCGCCGCTGCCGCGAGTCGCGGCGATGACGTCCCTTTCCCACGACTCGTTCGCCGTCTGCACCGCACCCATCGATGGCTCGATCGAGGGATTCTTCATCCTCGATTTCGAGACCGGTGACCTCACCGGCGGCGTGCTGAACGCCGCCACCTCGAAGTTCGGCGTCTCCTACCGTTGCAACGTGCTGAAGGACCTCGGCTTCAAGGCCGGCAAGGTCAAGAACCCGAAGTTTCTCCTCGTGCCCGGAATGGCAAACTTCGGTGGTGCGAGCGGCAGCCGGATGGCGCAGTCGGTTCTCTACGTCACCGACGCGGCCACCGGCGTCACGGTCGCCTACGGAATTCCCTGGAGCTCCCAGCAGACGGCCGGGGGTTCCGGACCGGTCATGGCCGAACTGGTGCCGCTCGACGCCGCCCGGCCGCGCGGCGGCGGCACGAAGGTCCAGTAGCATGTCATCCGACATCACATCTTCGCCGCCCGAGGTGGCCGTCACCGTCAACGGCGTTGCCCGGGCGCTCGCCGCGGGCTCGTCGCTTCGCGACCTGATCGAAGCGCTCGGCTTCGCCGGCCGCCCGATTGCCGTCGAAGTCGATGGCGACGTGGTGCCGCGCGCGGCACTGGCCAACCGCACGCTCGTGGGCGGAGAGCAGATCGAGATCGTGACATTCGTCGGCGGAGGCTGACCGGAGAGACGCATGCACTCAGTCGACACCACCGCCGCGATACCCGCCCTCGACGATGCACCACTCGTCGTCGGCGGCATCACGCTCGCCAGCCGGCTCGTCGTGGGCACCGGCAAATACGCCACCTACGCCGAGATGGCTCGCTGCCTGGGTGTTTCCGGTACCGACTGCGTTACCGTGGCGGTCCGCCGTGAGCGGCTTATCAACGCGGCGGGGGAGAACATTCTCGACCACCTCGACGCCGCGCGGTATTCCCTCTTGCCCAACACCGCCGGCTGCTACTCGGCCGACGACGCCGTCCGCGTGGCCCGGCTCGGCCGTGAGCTGCTCCGCGACATGGGTTCCGCGACGTCAGAGTGGGTAAAGCTCGAGGTGCTCGGCGATACCAAGACGCTCCTGCCCGATCCCGTTGGCACACTCGAGGCCACCGAAAAGCTCGTCGCCGACGGATTCAGCGTGCTCGTCTACACGAGCGACGATCCGGTGATCGCCAAGCGGCTCAAGGGGCTCGGCGCCGCAAGCGTGATGCCGGCTGGCAGCCCGATCGGCTCAGGCCAGGGCGTGCTCAACGCCAACAACCTGCGAATCTGCCTGGAGTATCTCAAGGACGGCGATCCTGCGTATCCGGTGATCGTCGATGCCGGCGTGGGCACCGCGAGCGACGTCGCCTTCGCGATGGAACTTGGCGCCGACGGCGTGCTCCTCAACACCGCCATCGCCCACGCGCAGGATCCCGTGCGGATGGCGGCGGCGATGCGGGCCGCATGCCAGGCCGGCCGGCTCGCCTTCCTCGCGGGCCGCATGCCGCGGCGGCTCTACGCCACTGCGTCGAGCCCGGACGATGGCCGGATCGTCCGCCCCACCTGACTCCTGGGAACCATCACGGTGCTGGCAAAGCGGATCATTCCCTGTCTCGACGTCGAACGCGGCCGGGTCGTGAAAGGCACGAAGTTCCTCGAACTCGTCGATGCAGGCGATCCCGTCGCGGTGGCTGCCCGCTACGAGGCAGAGGGGGCCGACGAACTGGTGTTCCTCGACATCACCGCCAGCCACGAGGGACGGGGCATCATGCTCGACGTGGTCCGGCGGGTATCGGAGACGGTGTTCATGCCTTTCACCGTCGGCGGCGGCATCCGCACGCTCGACGACGCGGCGCGGCTGGTGCAGGCGGGCGCTGAGAAGGTGAGCATCAACTCGGCAGCCGTCCGTACACCCGACCTCGTCACCGCCGTGGCCGACCGACTCGGCAGCTGCGCGACCGTGGTCAACATCGACCCCAAGCGGGTGATCAAGGACGGCCGTGAGATCTGGGAGGTGTTCGTCAACGGCGGACGCGTGCCGACGGGCCTCGAGGCTGTGGCCTGGGCGCGGGAGGTCGAGCGACTCGGCGCCGGCGAGATCGTGCTCACCTGCATGGACCGCGATGGCACCCGCGAGGGGTACGATCTCGAGATCACGGCGGCGGTGAGCCGGGCGGTGGGCATCCCGGTCGTGGCCAGCGGCGGGGCGGGCGCCCCGGAGCACCTCGCCGACGCCGTCGAACGCGGTGGGGCGGATGCGGTGCTCGCCGCTGGAATCTTCCACTTCGGCCAGTGTACGATCCGCGAAGTCAAGGATCTCTTCGTTCGCCGTGGCATTCCCGTCCGGCCTGCCTGCTAGCTCCCCCTTCCCTACCCTCCGGCCTGCGTCTGTCATGTCCACGATCGAGTCAGCTCCGAGCGATGTCGCCAAGCCCGTTGGCACCAACGGCTATAAGCACGAGATCGACCGGCTCTTCGAGGCCCTCGTCAAGCTCAGCGGGAGCGACCTCCACCTCAAGGCCGACCAGCCGCCGATCATCCGCGTGAAGGGCACGCTCCAGCCGCTCAAGCACCCCAAGATCGACGACGCGCGGATGCGGCAGCTCTGCATGCCGATCATGAGCGAGCGACAGCGGAAGATCTTCGAGGAGGAGGGGGGCGTCGACTTCGCGCACACCTGCGTGGTCGATGGCGTGAGGTGGCGGTTCCGCGTCAACTTGCTGACGCAGCAGGGGGCGATGGGAATGGTCGCCCGCCGCGTCAACAACACGATCCCCGACTTCAAGGGCCTCTTCCTGCCGGACAGCATCGAGCGGCTCTGCGTGCTCGATCAGGGCATGGTGCTTCTCGCCGGCGTGACGGGCTCGGGCAAGAGCACCACCATCGGCTCGATGCTCAACTACATCAACCGCACGTACCGGAAGCATATCCTCACGCTCGAGGATCCGATCGAGTTCGTGTTCACCGAAGACAAGTGCCTGATCAACCAGCGGGAGATCGGGTCCGACGTCAAGAACTTCGAGATCGGGATGAAGCACGCGGTCCGCGAAGACCCCGACATCATTCTCGTGGGCGAGCTTCGCGACGTGGAAACCTTCAAGACGGCGATCCACGCCGCCGAAACGGGCCACCTCGTGTTCGGCACGATCCACGCCGCCAGCGCCTCCAGCTGCATCGGCCGTATCCTAGACCTCTTCCCTCAGGAGGAGCACGCGTCGATCAGAAGCGCCATCGCCTTCAACATGAAGGGGATCATCGCCCAGAAACTGCTCAAGTCGATCAAACCCGGCGTGAGCCGCGTGCCAGTCTGCGAGGTCATGTTCTTCGATGTGCTCGTGCGAAAGTATGTGCTCGAGGAGCAGGACCACCTGATTGCGGACCACATCAAGAAATCATTCCGCGATGGCATGCAGGACTTCACCCAGAGCCTCAAGAGCCTCATCGACCAGCAGCTGATCGACCGCAACGACGCCATGGAGATCGCGCCCAACCGCGAGGCCCTGGAGATGGCGCTCAAGGGGATCGGGGTGACGTGATGCCAACTCGCCGCTGCAGCGTCCCCCCGGCGGCATCCCTTGCCGGGCCGATCCTCGCTGCCATGTCTGCGCTGGCAGCCGTGCCGGCACTGGCCGATGCCGCCGCCGGCTGGCCGGAGCAACTGCCCCAAGGCTGGGACATTCGTGGTGGTGGTGGCGGCCTGGCCATCATTCCGGCCCTGGCCTGGTGGTTGTGTGTGCTCGCCTGGATGCGGACGGTCGATTGGGTCTCCCGCGATGCCACGAAGCACAAGTTCCAGCCGGCCTTCTGGGGCATGGTCTGCGGCCTACCGATGTTCCTGGCCGCGATCATCGCCTGGTGGATCCCGTCGGCGCTTGGCGGCCTTGCGCTGATGATCGCCTCGTGGCTGGCGCCGACGATCGCCTACGCCATGGTCCGCAACAAGGCACTCCCCCCGTCGGAGCAGATCCTCACCGTCGGCCACGGCCGGCGGATCGTGGCCAAACTGCTCGCCCCGCTCGGGGTCGAGATCGACGCCGGGTTCGACGAGGCCGATCTGATTCCCAAGGTCGAGTTTGCTGCGGCCGGTGGCAAAGACGCGGCAGAGAACGCGGCTCGCCTGGAGGCTGCCACGAAACTCGCCGGCTTCGAGGAGGCCAGAAAGACCATGCTCGGTGCGGTGATGGCCCGGGCCAACACGCTCGTGATCGACCTCGAGCCCGCCGGGATGGGCGTGCGGCACGAGGTGGACGGCGTCTGGCAGAAGGAAAAGATCCGACAGCCGCCGCGAAGCCGCCGGGAGAAGGAGTCGTGGGTTGAGGCGCCCAAGTCGAGCCTCGAGGTCGGCCAGGCGGTGGTGGCGGTCATCAAGGCGCTCTGCGGACTGCCCGCTGGGGCCAAGGAGTCGAAGGGGGTGCCCTTCGTGCTGCAGGTCGATGGCAAGCCACGGAACTGCCGGCTTTCCGTCGCGCGGCAGCCTTCGGGCGAGCAACTCGTCGTCAAGATCGACCCTCCGGCCACCATCTTCAAGAAGCTCCCCGACCTGGGCATGCCCGCCGCGCTCGCCGAGAGGCTTGTCAGCCTGACGGCCGTCGAGAAGGGCTTGATCCTGGTGTCGTCGCCCCCGGGCGCCGGCCTGACCACCACGTTCGATCTGGTCTTGCTCTCCGCCGACCGGCTGCTGCGCGACTTCATCTCGATCGAGGATGCGGCCACCCCGTCCCGCGAGATTCAGAACGTCAAGCCGGTGCCCTACGACGCCCGTACCGGCGTCACCCCGCTGGCGGCCCTCGAGGGCGTCCTCCGCACCTACCCCAACGTGATCCTCACGCGTGATGTTCGCGACAAGCAGCTCGTCGTCAAACTTCTGGAACTCGCGGCCGACGACAAGTTCGTGATCATGAGCCTCAAGGCGACCGACGCCACCGACGCGATCCCCCGAATCCTCGCCTGCGGCGTCCCCGCTCAGACACTCGCCACCACGCTGGTTGGCTCGGTTTCTCAGCGGATGGTCCGCAAGCTCTGCCCAAAATGCCGCGAGGAGTATCCGCCCGATCCGGAGCCGCTCCCGAAGGTGCTGGCGCAGCTGAAGCTCACGCCCGAGCAGCGCGGCCATATCCGCAAGGCCTCGCCACACGGCTGTCGCCTCTGTAGTGGCACCGGCTACCTCGGACGCGTTGCGATCTTCGAACTCGCCAGTGGTCCGACCGTCCGCAAGGCGGTGGCCGCAGGCACCGACGCCGCCACGCTCCGCAAGGCTGCGATTCAGGACGGCATGACACCGCTCGTCGAAGCCGGCAAGGCTCTGGTGCTTGAGGGCGTCACATCGATCGACGAGATCCAGCGGGTGTTTGCCGCAGCCCAGCCCCAGCAGCCGCCCCCCGCACCGAACGCCGCCAGGGGAGCCGCCAAGAAATGATGCTCAGTCTTGTGCTTCTGGGCCTGTTCATTGCGGTGACCTTCGCGCTGTGGCGCGAGGGCCTGTGGAGTTCGGCCATCATGCTCCTCAACATCCTCGCCGCGGCGACATTCGCCACCGCCTGGTATGAGGCGGTCGTGGCGTTTCTCCTCAAGCGGGGCATGTCGAGTTACGACTACCTACTCGACTTCATCTGCATCTGGGGCCTGTTTGCGATCATTCTGCTGGCCCTCCGGGAGATCTCGGACCGCGTCTCGCGGACGAAGGTCCGGTTCCGCAAGCCGGTCGAGATGTTCGGCTGCCCGATCGTGGCCGCGTCCGCCGCCTGGATCGTGGTCTGCTTCACCGCAGCCACGCTTCACACTGCCGCCGTGCCTCGCGACCTGATCCAGGCGACACCCGAGGCGCGGATGCTCTTCGGGCTCTCCCCCGACCGTCGCTGGTTGCAATGGGTTCGCGGCTCGACGCTTCACGGTCCCTTCGGCCGACCAGAGCACGCCTTCGACGAGAAGGCCGACTTCATCGTCCGCTATGCGACGCGGCGGAAGCAGCTCGAGGCGCAGCCCGAGCTTCGCGTGAGGCGGTGAGCCGATGACCGTCGATCCTCCCGTCGACGCGTCGGTTGGCTACCGGCCCGTGAGTGCCCTGGCAGTAGCAGCCCTTGTCGCCGGCTGCGCTTCGGCGCTGGCGGTCGTCACGAGGTTCGCCTGGGCAGTGCCCCTCGTTGGCATCGCCCTAGCCGCAGCGGCGCTTGCCGATGTCGCGCGGCCCGAAGCCCGCAAGGCCGGCCGGCTGGCAGCCCTCGTCGCCCTGGCGCTCTCCGTCGGTTTTGGCGCCCAGGCGGTGACCGGTCAGTTCGTCGATCGCTGGATCATGGCGGGCAGGGCCAAGGCGGCCGCCCGTGCCTGGATCGACGCCGTCCGCGAAGGGCGAACCTCCGAGGCACTTGGCCTGAGTGCCGCCACCGTGCTGCCCCCGTCTTCCATCGCTCCAGACCTCGAGCACGAGGAACTGGAGTCCGAACGGCTGAAGCGGTTCTCCGAGTTGCCCGCGGTGAAGGCCGTGGCCGGCTGTGTGGCATCGACGCCACCGATCACCGACGCCACGGCCTTCGGCACCGACGACGGGGCGTGGACGCTCCGGGCCGACCTGGATCCCTGCAGCAGCCCCGGTGCCACGCTGAACCTCGTGGTCGTGCCCAAGCGGGTTCGCGGAATCACGGGCGACGTCGAGCAGTGGCGGGTCGTGGCCACCAACGTGGACCGCTGACGCTCACGCCTCGCCGGAAAAGCATCGGACAGCGGCGATCGAGTCGGCACCCGCCGCGAGCATCACCAACCGGTCAAAGCCGAGCGCCGCCCCCACGCCTTCCGGCATCGTCGCGCCATGGGACGCGAGCAGCCGCTCCGGGACGGGCAGCACCCCGCGACCGTCGGCCGCGCGCGTGGCATTGGCCGACGCGATCCGCCCCGCGAGCACCTCGCGGCGCGGATCCTCTTCCCAGCCGTTGGCGAGCTCCACACCTTCCACAAAGAGTTCGAACCGCCGGGCCACCTGCGGCGATAGCGGATCGAGCCTGGCAAACGCCGCGTGGGATGCGGGCCAGTCGACGAGCATCGCAGGGCGACCGCGACCCAACCTTGGTTGCACCACGTCGGCGAGCAGCAGTTCGAAGGCCCTGTCCCACCGTTCGGCTGCGGTCGCCCCGACGGCCGGCGCCACCACGCCGAACCGAGCGACGGCGGCTTCCAGTTCCGCCACGGACGCGGCGAGCGGATCGATGCCGGCGTGGGCACTGAAGGCGTCGCGGCACGTCAGCCGGTCGAGCCCTTGGCTCCCGAGCGCCGCCGCACAGATCGCGCTGAGCAGTCCGGCGACGCTATCGAGCGTGCCTCCCGGCTCGTACCACTCCAGCAGGCAAAACTCGACGTCGTGCTGCCGGCCCCGCTCCCCGGCCCGAAACGACTCCGCAAACTGGTAGATCGCCCCGGCATCGCGGGCAAGCAGCCGCTTCATCAGGGCTTCGGGGCTCGCCTGCAGGTACCGCGGCAGATCGTCGCCGTCGAGAAACACGGCGATCGGGTCGATCTGTGCTTCGGGGAGCACCTCGCGCGAGAGCACGGGCGTATCGACCTCGACGAAGCCCCGGCAGTCGAAGACGTCACGGAGTCCGCGGCGGATGCGGGCGCGGAGTTCGAGGATCGGTCGGGCCGTCATACGAAATGTGAAGTCACGCCGGTACGGTGGTCTTTGTCTTCGCGAGCCGCGCCGGCGTCTCGCGATAGACCAGCACGGGACACGGTGCCCGGCGAACCACGGCCTCGGCGACACTTCCCATCAGGAGCCGCGTCACGCCGGTCCGGCCGTGGGTGCCGAGCACGATCATCTCGGCCGCTTCGTCCTCGGCGATCCGGACGATCTCGCTGGCGGGGTCGCCCATCGTGAGCCGGTGCGTGTAGGGTACGGAAGCGTCATTCGGCTTCACGTCCTCGAGCATCCTGAGGATCCGTTCTGGATCGGGCTCGGGAAGGCCGTAGTAGAGCTCGCCCCCACCGTAGGCCAGAGGGGGCTCCTCGACGTGAATGATGAGCAACGATGCCCCGGCCGACTTCGCGAGCGCCGCGGCATGCTCAAGTGCCGCGTCGCTGGCGGTGGAGAAGTCGGTGGGAAACACGATCGTCTTGGCCATGGTGAGGTCTCCCGTCCACGGGGTCAGGTCATACCCCTGCAGTGTACCGCTGCGACTCGCCACGGTTCCTCGAGGCGACGTCGGCGGCCGAAAAACCCCGGCGGTCACTTGGGTCGCCGCTCGGGGCTGCCCATGCCCGTCGCCGGACGCTCACTGCGGGCATCCTGCCCTTCGCTCGCTCGATGCTGACTTCGCTCCGCCATCCATGGCTGCGCTCGTCAGCAACGCCAGCTCCCGGGCACGGGCAGCCCCTCACTGCATCTCGTAGCACAGGTTGGCAACCTGTGTGTCTTCACGGTGCGACGTGAGCGCCGGGTCGAGGCTGACGGGGCCATGGATGGCCCGTCAGCCGTACACTCAGTGCAGCCGCATGCCGGGGAGGGCGCCAGAGTCGGGCGAGAGGAGGTAGACGCCCGTGGCGCCCGCGCCGCTGGCCGCCACCACCATGCCCTCGCTGAGGCCGAACTTCATCTGCCGCGGCGCGAGGTTCGCGACCACGACGACGAGCCGGCCCACGAGCGCAGCGGGCTCGTGAAAACCCTTGATGCCGGCGAACACTGTTCGCGTGGCATCTCCACCGAGGCTCACCGTGAGCTTGAGGAGCTTCTTGGCTTCAGGCACCTCCTCGGCCGCCACGATCCGGGCCACGCGGAGGTCGACTTTCGTGAAGTCGTCGATCGTGCAGGTGGCCGCAAGCGGTTCGGCGGCGAGGGCTTCGCCGGAATCGGCGGTGGTCGGCGTCATGTCCATCGATGGTCCTCCTAAGGTGGTCTGCTCGGCAGCGGCCGTCTGCGAGGCGGCGATCAACGCGTCAATCTGTTCCCGCTCGATCCGTTTCATCAGCGGCTTGAAAGGGGCGACCGGCAGACCGGCCAGCGGCGTCTGCGACTCGTCCCACGAGCGGATCGGGCCGCCCACGAGCTGCCCGGCCTGGTCGGCGAGCCCGGGGAGCACGGGCGCGAGGTAGACGGCGATCTGCCGGAAAAGGTTGAGCGCCACGCTCGCCACGTCGCGGAGGCGGCCAGCCGCCTCCGGCCCCTGCTTGGCAAGTTTCCAGGGCTGCTCGGCATCGACGTAGGCGTTGGCCCGGTCGGCTGCGAGCATGATCGCCCGCATCGCCCGGGCGAAGTCTCCGTCTTCGTAGGCGGCGGCGATCTCGCCACCGTCGGCGGCCGCCTGGGCAAACAGCCCGCCGTCGTCGGGATACGACGCCGACAAGCCGGTCGCCTCGAGCCACCGCGCTGTGCGGCTCGCGAGGTTCACCACCTTGCCCACGAGGTCGGCGTTGACCTTCGCCAGAAACTCGTCGAGGTTCAAGTCGAGGTCGTCGATGCCACCAGAGATCTTCGCCGCGTAGTAGTAGCGGAGGGCGGCCGGATCGAGGTGGTCGAGCCAGGTGCGTGCGAGTACGAACGTGCCTCGGCTCTTCGACATCTTCTGACCGTTCACGGTGAGAAACCCGTGCACGCGGACCTTCGTCGGCAGCGCGAGGCCGGCCGCCTCGAGCATCGCCGGCCAAAAGAGCGTGTGAAAGTAGACGATGTCCTTGCCGATGAAGTGGTGGATTTCGGCGGGCGTGCCGGCACCGCCGCGGCCCCACCAGGAGTCAAAGGGCTGGCCGTGGGCCTCGCACCACTCGGTGGTCGCGGCGAGATAGCCGATCGGCGCGTCGAACCAGACGTACCAGTAGTGGCCGGGCGCGTCGGGAATCTCGAAGCCGAAGTAGGGTGCCGGCCGGGAAACGTCCCAGTCGCGCAAGGCCTCGCCGAGAAAGTGGCCGGTGAGGTAGTTGGCGATCCGCGGATCGAGCGCGCCGCTCGATCGGGTCCACTCCGCGAGGAAGCCGTGGAGAGCCTCGATCGTCACGAAGAGGTGCTCGGCTGACCGCACCTCGGGCCGTGCGCCGGAGAGCGTGCTCACCGGATCGACGAGATCCGCCGGGGCGTAGGTGGCGCCGCAGTGCTCGCAGGTGTCGCCATATTGGTCAGCCGCACGGCAGCGGGGGCAGGTGCCCTTCACAAAGCGGTCGGCGAGAAAGGTGCCGGCCGTCGCATCGTAGAGCTGCTGCACATCGCGGCTAACGACGAGGCCTTTTGCCGAGAGCGCCTGCCAGACCTCGCCGCAGAGCCGGCGGTTGGCGGGGTTGTCAGTTGATCCATAGTGGTCGAAGTCAACCTGGAAACCGGCGAAGTCGGCGAGGTGCGCCCCCCGCATCTCCGCGATCAGCTCCCGCTCGCTCCGTCCCTCCGCGCGGGCCCGGATCATGATCGCGGTGCCGTGCGTGTCGTCAGCACAGACGTAGACGCACTCGTGGCCGCGGAGCTTCTGGAACCTCACGAAGACATCGGTCTGGATGTACTCGACGAGGTGCCCGAGGTGGATATGCCCGTTGGCGTAGGGCAGCGCCGAGGTGACGAGGATGCGGCGCCGGGCGGAGAAAGGCATGCGGGGGCTACACGGGCGGAGGGGGAGGAAGCGAGCGGATTGTAGGAAGCCGCAGGGAATCGAGGGAATGCCGGCCGACTGGGCAAGCACGATAGCGCGAAAGTGGCCTTGTCGCCCCCCGGTGCCGCGGGCAGTATCCCGCCCCCTCGCCGGCCCAGAGCGGCCCGCGACGGCGACGGCAACGCCGCCCCAGTTCCGTGGAGTGACCGATGATGCGTCTGTTTGTGATCGCTGCCGGGTTCGCCGCCTGCAGCCTCTTCGCTCCCGTGAGGCCCGCGGCGGCCAACCCCGCCGCAGCCGCCCAGTCCGGCGAGGTGCTCCTCCTCGACTTCGCCGCCTCCTGGTGCGGCCCCTGCAAGCAAATGGCACCGATCGTCGCCGAGGTTGCTTCCGCTGGATGGGTCGTGCGGCACATCGACGTCGATCGAGAAACAGACCTCGTGCGGCGGTTTGGCGTGACCGGGGTGCCCTGCTACGTGCTCCTCGTGAAGGGGCATGAGGTGGGCCGGATCAACGGGGCCACCACCCGCGGGGAACTCGAGAACCTGCTCGCCAAGGCGGCGGCCCCGCTGGGCGGCACAAGCCCGGTCGCCGCGCCGGCAGCGGCCACAGAACAACTGCCGATCGCCGGCGTACCCGTGCCGGTTGCGACGGCCGACGCCCATTTGGCAACCGACCCGCCCCCGTCAGCCCCGGCCAGGATGGCAGCCGACGAGCCGACCATGCCGCGGTCGTTTGTGCCCGTGCCCGTTGCCACGCCGGCTGAGCCGGCGGCGGTCGCATCGCCGACGATGCCCGTGGCGGCAGGCATGGAGTCTGCGAGCCGCGTTGCTCTCGAACAGCAACTCCTGGCGGCCACCGCCCGTCTCCGGGTCGAAGACTCCTCGGGGGTCTCGTGGGCCACCGGTACGGTGATCGACTGCCGGCAAGGTGAGGCGCTGATCCTCACCTGCGGCCACGTATTTCGCGACTCACAGGGCAAGGGCCGCATCGAAGTCGATCTCTTCGGTCCGCAAGGCCCGCGGGGCATTGCCGGACAGGTGATCTCCTGGGACCTGAAGCGCGACCTCGCGCTGGTGAGCATTTTCACCGAGGCGACGATCGATCCCGTCCGCGTCGGCGGCACCGACCGTGCCACACCCGTCGGCGCGGCCGTCGTCACCGTCGGCTGCAACGGCGGCAAGGATCCGACTATCCACCACAGCCGGATCACCGCAGTCGACAAGTACCTCGGCCCATCGAATCTCCAGGTGGCAGGCCAGCCCGTGCAGGGCCGCTCCGGCGGTGGCCTGTTCGCGATCGATGGCACGCTGATCGGCGTCTGCAACGCGGCCGATCCGGCCGACAACGAGGGGCTGTTCGCGGCCCTCCCGTCGATCCACGACCAGCTCGACGAGACGGGCCTCGCTTTTGTTTACCGCAACGTCTATCCGAGCAGTGGCCTCGACGTCGCCGCCGCCGGCCCGCACCTCCCGAACATGCCGGCGGAGATGCCGGACGTCTCGTTTGATCGCCGCGACCGCGCCGATGCAGTCCCTACCGCATCGACCGGCGCACGGCCCGACGCCGTCCCGATGCCCGTCGCAGCGACCGCTGCAACCACTGCCGCGGCAACCTCGGCGCCGCTGGCAAGCGGCCGTTCGGAAGCACAGCCAGCCACGCTCTCGGCCGGTGAAGCCGCGCTCATCGACCATGTGCGACAGCACGGAGGCAAGGCCGAGGTGATCTGCATCGTCAGACCCCACGGGGCAGCCGATGCGTCGAGCGAAGTGTTCGTGCTCAAGGGGGCTCGGCCTGATTTCGTCGACCACCTGTCCAGGGCACACCACGGCCACGCGGCCGATGCAGCCCATCAGCCGCCGCAGAGCCGCTCCGACGTCGCCGTCCTCCCGCCGGCCAATCCGGTTCGCTGACAGTCGGTCGTCACAGACATGTGAACCAGAGGCGCTGGGTGAGGCTCGGGGCTGCCCATGCCCCATCGCCGGACGTTCGCGGATGCCATCCTGGCATCCGCTCTCTGCCTGTCCGCTGCGCTTCGGCATCGTGCCTGCGCTTGCTCCCAGAGCCCGGCTCACGGGGCACGGGCAGCCCCTCACAGCATCCACCCGGGCATGCAATTCCGGAAGGGGAGCAGCCGGATCGGAGGCACGCGCAGAAGCTGGCGACACTTGTGGACGCTGGAACCCGACGTTCCGACCGAGCAGCGAACTCACAAGTGCCGCCAGCGCCGAGCATGCCTCCAGCCGGCTGCGGGCCGCTCCAATGTCACACTGCTGCCGACCGCCAATCAGCTCCGCCGCGCGACCCGTCTCAGTCCGTGACCTCGATCGCCACGGGCACGGCGTTGACGTTTTCGGCGGGCGTGGTGCCGCCGCGACCCGTGGCTCGCACCATCACCGTGCCGCGTCCGAGGAGCTCCGCCGGCACTTCGATCGACGACTCGGGGCCAGTGGTGCGGCCAAGCACGCGACCCGTGGCGAAGATGACGGCGCCGCTGATTCCATTGCCTCGCACGTTCACGCGGACGTTTTCCTTGCGGCTCACCTGGAGAGGCTCGACCGTCAATTCGATCGTGCGATCGTGGTTGGCGAACATCACTGGCACCGCACTTCGGCCCTGGGTCTCGATCGACGACGTCTCGATCGCGACGACCCGTAGGTCGTGGTGCCCGTCGGCGAGCGCGGTGGTGTCGAGCGTGAGCCGACCCCCGGCCCCGCATTCGGTCACCCGCACGCCGTCGAGGAACAACTCATAGCGATCGACCGCGCCGCCACCCGGCACCGTGGCCCGCGGCTCGAGTTCGACCGTGCCGGAAAGAACCGTCCCCGGCTCGAGCACCCGCGCGTCAGCCGCCATCACCACCTCCACATCCGGAATCCGGGCCCAGGGTTGGCAGAGCGGATCGCCCACGACGAGCAGCTGATAAGGGCAGCGGACCGACTGGTAGAAGGCCTCGGCCAGGCTTGCCCCGCGGGCGTAGTGCACCTGGATCGCCGCGTGCGGAAACTTCGCGGGGATCGAGTAGGGCTCGATCACGGTGCCACTCGACCCGGCGGCGCCGTAGCGAAGGAACTCGGAGAGCGGCGTCTGCGAGGAGTTTGCCGTGAAGATCCCGCCGAAGCTCGTGAGATTTTCGCAGATCGCCCCCGGCGTGATCGTGCTGCCGCTCGACTTCCAATCGAAGTCGGGCGTGCCGGACATCAACCCGGCGACGTCGGATTTGCCGCCCGGCAACGCCCCCGAAACGATCTGAGCCTTCACGCCCACGTTGCCGAGCGCCTTGACGATCGCGGGAAAGACGCTGCTGCGGGTGGTGGTCCGCACATCGGCGTTGGTCATGAAGTAGATCGTGCCCTCGGGCCGGGTGCCGTCGGCTTTGGCCGCCGACTTCAGGTAGGCCGCGACGTCGCGAGGCTTGTTGCCACGGCCAGCCGTCACGCCAAGCATCACGGAAAGCAAGTACCTCGTGCCCCCTGCCTCGAGGAGACTGCCGTCGTTTCCCCAGCCATACCAGCCGCGAAAGCCCTGGGTCGTCGCCGGCACGCCGTCACGGGCAAGCGGGCGGTAATAGTCATTGCTCTCGGGATCGAGCCAGGCCGGACCCCCGCTCTGCACCGCCGCGTAGAGCATCGTCATCCCAGTGAGCGAACCCGACGGATAGGTGTCTTTCGCGACGAGTTCGGGAGGCAGTTCGTCATTGTAGTCGATCCGCCAGGGAAAATCGCTCGACCACGCGATGCAATCGATCTGCGTCGATAGCCGCCTGGAACCGATCGCCTTGACGATGGGGGCGAGCAGTTCGTTGCGAAACCGGCCGATCGTCGTGCTCTCGACGCTGTCCTGCCAGGGGAGCATGAGGATGTTGATCGGCGGAATACCGCGGGCCGCCACGAAGGCGTTGGCAACGCCGATGCTGTCGACGCTCGCGGAGTTGACCACCACGAAAACGTTCTCGGGCCCACCGCCACCGCGGGCGGTTCCGATGGCCGTGGCTGCCCCGGTGGCGGCGAAGAGCAGGCAGCGGACGGCCGCGGAAAGCCGCGGGCCGAGGGCGATCGACATGGAATGGTCTCTGGGGCGTCGGGGAACCGGGGGTCGTCCCGTCCGCGAGTGTAGGCACTCCCGGCGTCATCCTCCACGCGCCCCCGGAAACGACCTGTCGGTCCGCAACGACCCGGGGATAGACTCGGGTGTTCCCTCTCGCCGCGGCCGGATTCCCTGCATGCGCCACTGTCTCATCGCACGACTCGGGTTCCTCCTCGTCGCTGCCGTTGCGCGGCTGGCCGCCGCCGACGCTCCCGCGGCATCATTCTCGGGCGACCGTGCCATGGGAAACCTCGAGGCGATCTGCAACCTCGGCCCGCGGCCCAGCGGATCCGCAGCGATGGATCGGCAGCGGGCCATGCTCGCGGAGCACTTCCGGGCGGCAGGCGCCACCGTTTCAGGACAGGCCTTCCAGATCCGCGACCGCCGCACCGGAAAGCCTGTGCACCTCGAAAACCTGCTCGTCTCCTGGCACCCCGACCGCACCGACCGCGTGCTGCTGGCAGCCCACTACGATACGCGGCCGTTTCCGGACAACGATCCAGTCGATCCCAAAGGCGTGTTCCTCGGGGCCAACGACGGGGCCAGCGGCGTGGCGGTGCTGATGGAACTCGCGGCCGCGATGCCCGCACTGCCGGGGCCGGTCGGCGTCGACTTCGTGCTCTTCGACGGCGAGGAGTATGTCTTCGCTCCGCGCGACCCTTATTTCCTCGGCTCCACGTTCTTCGCCCGGCAGTACGCAGCCGACCGCAAGGCCGGCCGGCTGCCGCATAGCTATCGCTGCGGCGTGCTGCTCGACATGGTGGGTGACCGCGACCTCGAGATTTGGCAGGAGCAGCACAGCGTTGACTGGCCCGACACGCGGCCCGTCGTCGATGCGATCTGGGACGTCGCCCGCCGGCTGGAGGTGCGGCAGTTCGTGCCGCGGCCCAAGCACGCCGTTCAGGACGACCACCTGCCGCTGCGGATGATCGCCGGCATCCCCACCTGCGACATCATCGACTTCGACTACCCACAGTGGCACACGACGGCCGACGCCCCCGCCGCCTGCTCGGCCGAGTCGCTCGATGCGGTCGGCAGGGTCATGCTCGCCTGGCTTCGCGAGCAGCGGTGACGCCGATGTCGGCCAGCATCCCACCGCCACGGCAGCGGCTCACAGTTCCGGAGTTTGGGATCCGCGATGTGCCGCTGACGCTGTCGCTCTGGCTCGTGCCGAAAGGCGCCCACGTCGTAGCCGGCGACCGCGTGGCCGAACTGGCGGCCGGGGGCGTGACGATCGATCTCGAGGCACCGGTGTCAGGACGGCTGATGGCCCGGTTTTTCGACGAGGACGAGACGGTCGCGACGGGTGCCGTGATCGCCGAGTTTGAGGTGGACGAATGACGGCGATCCCACATCCGATCGCCGCCGCCACCCTGGATGACGGCCGACGAGTCTGGCTGCTGGCCTTGGCCGGCGCCGCCACGATGTTCGTCGTCCAGCCTCCCGCCGACCTCTGGTGGCTGGCGTGGCTGGCGCCGCTGCCATGGCTGGCTCTGGTGACCACATCACGACTCGACGGACCACACCCCTGGCTGGCGATCTGGATCGGCGGCTTCGTCCATTGGCTGTTCACGATCCATTGGCTCAGGCTTCCCCATCCCGCAACCTCGATCGGCTGGGTGGCGCTCGCGGCGTATCTGGCCTGCTACGTGCCCCTCTTTGTCTGGGCCGCCCGCCGCCTCGTGCATGGCAGGGGCTGGCCGCTCGTGCCTGCGGCCGCCCTTGCCTGGATGGCCTGCGAGCAGCTTCGAGGGGCGGTGCTTGGTGGCTTCAGCTTCGGCATGCTCGGCCATACACAGTGGCGATGGACCACGCTGATCCAACTCACCGACACCTGCGGGGCGGTGGGTGTCAGTGGGCTTGTGATGGCGGTCGCCGCCGCCTGCACGGCAGTCCTGGCCCGTCGTCCTCGCCAGGAACTCGCTGCCGCCGGCGCCGCGGTTGTCGCCATGATCCTCGCCCTGGCGTACGGTTCGCTGCGGCTTGCGGAAGCGCCGGAGCCTCAGGACAGGCCACTCGACGTGCTGCTCGTCCAGGGCTCGATCGACACGGAACTCAAGCATGATCCCGACAAGGCGATCGACGTCGCCCAGCACTACGACACGCTCACGCTCGAAGGCCTCGCCATCACCGGCACCCCCTCGCGGCCCGACCTCATCGTCTGGCCCGAGACCATGTGGCGGTGGCCGGTGCTTTCGATCGACCCGGCCGAACACCTTCCAGAGCCGGTCGTCGAGGAGATGCTCGGCCCCGCCGTCGAGGGCGACGCCGACACCGACCGCCAGGCCCGCTGCCGCGACGCGCTCGAGCGGCAGCGGTTCGAGGCGCTCGAGACGTTCGCGATGCGGTACGGCACCACGTGGCTCGTGGGCGTCGACCGACAGGTGGTCACGCCCCGTGCCACCGGCGGCGCCGAACACTTCAACAGCGGGCTGTTTCTCGACGCCGAAGGGCGGCCGGTGGCCTGCTACGACAAGATGCACCCGGTGATGTTCGGTGAGTATGTGCCCCTCGCCGAGACCTTCCCGGTGCTCTACCGGATCACGCCGCTGCCCGCCGGCCTGTCGGCCGGCGCCGCACCGGTCGCGGTGAAGATCGCCGGCTACGAGGTGGCCCCGACGATCTGCTACGAGACGGCGCTGCCGGAGGCGGTCCGCGGGCTGGTGCGGTCGCTCGCGGCGCAGGGCCGCCGCCCCGACGTGATCGTGAACCTCACCAACGACGGCTGGTTCTGGGGATCAAGCGAGCTCGACATGCACCTCGCCGCCGCGATCTTCCGGGCCATCGAGGTCCGCACCCCGCTTGTGATCGCAGCGAACACCGGATTCTCGGCGGCCATCGACGGCTCAGGCCGACTCCTCGACCGAGGCCCCCGCCGCCAGACCGCCACGCTGCGAGCGGCGGTTCAGCGGGACGGGCGGTCGAGCCTCTGGCTGGCCTGGGGCAGCGTGCCGGCCTGGGTGTGTGTAACGATCGTGGCGATCCTGACGCTCACCGTGCCGCGTTCGGGGCGGCCGGGAAGCCATCGGGGTGGCTGACCGCGCCGGCCCCATCGGCCCCGCCTTGAGCCGGCCCGACCCGGTTGCCGAACAGAGATGGGCGGTCGGCTTGCCCGGGCCATCGGCACCGGTCGAGAATGGAGGGGAGCAGTCCGTCGGCGAGGGATTCCATGAACATCATCGGCAAGATTTTCGTGTTCGCGGTGTTCGTCATGAGCCTCATGCTGATGACGTTCGCGGGCGTCATCTACATGTCGCACGTGAACTGGAAGGACGAGGTCTACCGCGAGGCGAAGGATTGCCTGCCCGGCCAGCAGCCCGGCTACGTGCATCAGATCAAGAAGGCCCAGGAGGAGCGAGCGGGGCTCGAGGCCGAAATCACATCGCTGAAGCAAAAGGTTGCGGAGTCGGAGCAGTCTCGCGACCAGGTGGTCGCCAAACTGCAGACGGCGATCGTTCAGAAAGACCAGGAACTTCAGACGCTCCGGGCCGACAAAAACAAGCGGCAGGCGGAGATGGAGAAGGCGGTCGAAGACGTCCGCAGCCTCCGCGATGATCTCCTCGCCGCCGACAAGGCTGTCGAGCAACTCCAGGCTCAGGTGAAGTCCCAGCAGGAGAAAGTGGATGCGCAGGTCGACAAGTCGGCGGAGCTCTCCGCCTCTCTTGCCGAGGCGCAGGCCCAACTGACGATCGCCGAGGAGCGGAAGGCGCAACTCGAGAAGCAGGTCGCCAACGCCCGCATCCTCCTCACGCAGAACGGCCTCACGGTCGACAGCCTCCCCAAGGACCGTGTTCCCACGCTCGACGGCGACGTGATCGCGGTGGCGGCCGGCTCGATCCAAGTCTCGCTCGGCAGCGACGACGGGCTCCAGGTCGGCCACACGCTCGAGGTTTACCGGGGCGGCGAGTACATCGGCCGTGCCGTTGTGAAAACCGTGATGCACGACCACGCGGTGGCGGAGATCGTCAAGGCCTACGCCCGCGGCGTCGTGCAGCGAGGCGATAAAGTCACCACGCGGCTCAAGGCCTAACCCCCCGCCAGCCGCTCGAGGAACGACCCAGATGGCAGACGACTCGCAGCCGAAGCGCCGCTCGCCGATGAACATCGACACGGTGATGCTCGCGCTCTCATTCGTAGCGCTCTCCATCGGCTGCCTGATCCTGGCGCTCGATCTGTTCATGCGGCGGATGCCCCTTTCACCGGTGCCGCCGCAGTAGGCCCGCCGTCCGCCGCGGGGCCGACGCGATGTTGTTCTCGTTCCTGCGCTCCCGCCGCCGCCGTGCGATCGCCGAGCGGCCCTTCCCGCCCGTCTGGCGCGACATCCTCCGCCGCTGCGTGAAGCCGTGGCAGTGGCTCGACGCGGCCGAGGCGGAAACATGCCGGAGGTGGATTGCGGTGTTTCTCGCGGAGAAGCGGTTCGAGGGCTGCGGGGGATTCGAGATCACCGACGAGGTGCGGGTCTGCATCGCCGGACAGGCGGCGATCGTGACCCTCGGCCTCGGCGATGAGTGGTACGACTCGCTGAAATCGGTGCTCGTCTACCCCGGTGACTACCTTGTACCACGGTCAACGCCGCTCGCGGGCGGCGGAGAGCTCGAGTGGAAGGAGGCTCGGGTCGGCGAGACGTGGTCGGGGGGCAGCATGGCGCTGTCGTGGTCGGGCGTGATGGACGGCGGTCGGCTCCGTGATGGACCACGGAGTGTGGTGATCCACGAGTTCGCCCATCTCCTCGACTCGCTCGACGGCGACATCGATGGCGTGCCGCCGCTGCCGGATCGCGACCACGCGGCGTGGGTCGACGGTGTCGCCGCGGCGCAGGAGCGATTCGAGGCCGCACTCGACGAGGGCCGCGCGACGGCGTTCGACGACTACGGCGCCGAGAGCGATGCGGAGTTCTTCGCGGTGGCGAGCGAGTGCTTCTTTCAGGATCCGCACCGGCTCGCGCGGCACGACGCGACGCTCTACGCGCTCCTACAGACCGCCTGGCGGCAGGATCCGAAGCGTCGCGCACCGGTTCGTCGCCTCTCGTAGCACAGGTTGTCAACCTGTGTGTGTTCCAGATCCGCGTTGGGCTCGGGGCTGCCCCCTTACTGTCTCTCGTAGCACAGGTTGTCAACCTGTGTGTCTTCCCGACTCGCATCGCGCTCGGGGCTGCCCATGCCCGTCGCCGGACGTTCGCTGCGGGCATCCTGCCCTTCACTCACTCGATGCTGCCCTCGCTTCGCCATCCTGGCTGCGCTCGGCCAGCAACGCCTGCTCCCGGGCACGGGCAGCCCCTCGCGGCATCATCCCTCGCATGTGATTCCGGAAGGCGGAGCAGTCGGATCGGAGGCACTCGCAGTGAAAACGGTGACTCAGATCAGGTTTCCGTCATCTCAAGCTCAGCGGAGGGTTCCTCGGCCGACTCGGCGGCCGGGACCGGCGAACGAGATTCCTCGGCCGGCTTCCAGTTGGGCTCTGGCGGAGCGGCGGCAGGCACGGCAGACACCGTGCGCCGCGGCGCCAGCGACACCACGAGGCCGTCGGGCGACGCCAGAATCAGCCGTTCGTCCACCGTGTTGGCCACCGGCAGCGTGAAGCTCCCGAGACACATCCATGCCCCCGGCATCCCGGTTGCGAGGTCGAGGCTCGAGAGCCGGCCCACGCGGTCCACGTACCAGACCTGATTGCCAGTGACCGACACGAGCCGGCCCGCGAGGCACGACCGCCACCGCTCGTCGCCGGTCTCGGCGGCGAACGCCATGATCCCCTCGTCTCCGAGGGAAATGGCGACCGTGCCACCGCCGACCAGCGGCCCGCCATCGGGCGGCTGCGGCAGCACCACGTGCCAGGTGGCGGAGAAGTCATGGATGTCATCGGGCGGGAGGTCGTCGATGCGGGCGAGATCGCCCCGCGTGTTGGCGGCGTAGATCGTCGATCCGCGGACAACAAGCGGGCCCGCCGGCGGCGCGCCCAAGTCGAACTCCATTCGGGCCCATTCCGATTCGGTCTCTTTGCTGTCGGCCGGCACGACCGCGACGATGACTCCGTCCTCGGTGCACCAGACCACGCCTCCCTCGTAGGCAATCGGGGCGGACTCGACACGACCACCGGCGTCGAGGGAAATCGGCCGGAGCGGATCAGCCAGCGAAGCCTCCTTTGTGTCGTTCACGCCGCCACGGCGACGGTCACCATCTGGCTTTGGCCGCGGATCGACCGGCTGCCGGTACGGATCAGTCGGCATTCGCATCACGCCGTCGGCTGAGAGCGGCCCGTAGGCCCAGTCGCCCGCGGGCACGACGCTGCCGGTTGAAGGCCGGCCGAACGACCGCCGCCACGCAAGGCTGCCGTCGGCGCGTTTGAACGCATAGACGTCGAGGTCTCGGGCGACGGTAACCACGTCGCTGCCGATACCAGCAGGTTGTCCCGAACCTCCCGGCCGGCCGATCCGCTGCGACCACAGCACGCTCCCTCGCCGCGGCATACCGGCCGCGGTCCCCGTGCTCACCGCATGCACGCCCCCGTCGCCGCTGGTGGCGACGACGAGGCCGTCGCCGATCGACACGTTCTCGAGCGTCCAGCCTGCGGAGTCGAACGGGATCTGCACGACCCACTCCCGCACGAGCCCCGCGCGAGCGGCCACGAGATCGTCACCGGCCGTACCGCACAGGAGCGTACCCCCGGCCGCAGCCGCGGCCGCGTGAAACACTGCCACCGACGCCGCAAGCCGCGCGACGCCGAGCGAGAAGAAGCGGTGCATGGAGGATGGGTCCTGAAGAAATCGGCACGCCGAGCCACCCGGCAGGCCAAGGATAGTTCGTGATCGGGGGGGCACAAAAATGCTACGCTGGTGACGATTCCACCGGTTTTTCCGCCCACCCGCTCCCTCCTGTCACCCCGTCGATGCAGCCACCCGCGAAGCCGCCAGGTTCCCGTGACGCCGCGGCGGTGCTGCTCGGCTACCTCAACTTCTCGTCGGGGGCGTTCGATGCCGCCGCCTGGCGGGCGATGAACGATCTCTTTGCCGA
>Ga0114973_10000893_pt1 | contig 22469 bp, 50 predicted proteins | sample M_140807_MF_Meta_FD_87025 | JGI IMG/M metagenome (GOLD analysis project Ga0114973, IMG submission 87025) | Freshwater microbial communities from Lake Montjoie, Canada to study carbon cycling - M_140807_MF_MetaG | ecosystem: Environmental > Aquatic > Freshwater > Lake | place: Lake Montjoie...
ATAGTGATTACTGATACCACCAAGAATTCCAGTGTAAGAAAACTGGAAATGACCTGGAACATTGTTGTTTGAGTTGATTCCTGGAGATGCGGCAAGTTCATCTCTCATTTTAAATGGAACTTTCGTGTAGATAACGAAAGACATGAACCCATCATGATTATGTAGTGGGTTAAACTCATTCTTTGCTTGAAAATTCACCCAAAGTGAGTTTAAACTAAAATCTACTTCGTCTTTTGTGAGAAATGAATCTTTAAGAAAGTTAAAAAACTCAACATACTCTTCAACTTGAGGTAAAATCAGTGTTTCTGCATGTTTCAGTGATTTTGGTAGCGCAAATTCTCTTTTTAGGTTGCCACTGAGACGAGTATTCCACTGTTGTGGTTGATGCATGTCAAAATCTGCTTGAATTTCATCAATTTCATCACGAATTGGTTGTAATTCTTTACCAGTAAAGATATGTTCAATAAATCCGTAATTATTAAATGTATTTAAACTCATTATGCTGGAACCATTCTAAATTTTATTTTATCGTTTTGTTTATGGTACACTGCTTTGTGATTTCTATCTTTCCACTCACAAACATACCACTCTGGAATTGGTCTATTCGTCCAAACAGCAAAGGGTTGTTTGTCATTAATGTAATAATTGTGGTATGCTTGGATAGAATCAGTTGGTACTTTGTAATCTTCTGGCATGCACTGTGGCATTGGAGTAATATCACTAATTTTTATGTTGGTGGGCAACTTATCGAGAAAAGGAATTAATCTTTCAGCGACATGGTGTTTGCCATAACGGAAAGTGTACTCTTTCATCAGATCTCGCCACAATGAATACAACCATTGGTAATTGGCAGATGTCTCACGACACCAAATACCAGATGGATGTTTCATGTGTGATGCCATGTACAAATTATCTTCACGTTCATCATCTAATTTCCATCGCATTGCTTTGCGACCTGAAATAGACTTACCCTCATACTCATATCCATCTAACAAACGATGAGCAGTGGAAAGAAGTTGTGCGTATTCCAGAATCATCTTAACGACATGTTTGTCAAGATGCTGTTTTGCACATTCTTTAGTGTCTTCGTGTAGATAGAAAATATTCATGTTGTAAGCATTCTAATTAGACCAAATGTGTCAATAGAAGTTAGCAAGATGTAGTTAGTAAGCATCCCAAAAGATTTCCTAGTATAAGCAGCCCAAGCATAGATAGCGCAGCCAGTAATCCAAACAGGATAAAGAGCCAAGAGGGGAGGTGTTGGTACGGTAAGTGCCATTGTAATGCTACACCCAATACTAATAGCCCAAGCAACAAGCTCGGCAGCAAAGCGAATACGATTAGAAGAGTAGTCATCTTTTATCCATTGTAAAGTTGGTCCAAAAATATCAAGCATAAGATCCCATTGAATCATATCCAAATTTTAACGCATTCATTCCACGAATTCCACGAATTGTGTCATGAATTTGTTGAATTGTATCAGAAGATTTTGTATGAAGGATACCATGACCACTTTTTGCCACAAATGGAGTAATACATCCAATAGAATCATCAACTAAAATAGTGTGATCGTCGGCATAATTTGATTTTTCTTCTTTAGAACGAACAAAATTGGCTTTGTATGGGATATTCCACTTGTCTAACCATCTTTGTTTTTGCCTACGTGCTTCATTTCCCTGATCAACATCGAAAGTACCCATTGAAGTTAGAATTTCAATGTTGATGTTCTCAAGTTTAGTTACATAATTGAGTAACTCTTGCGTGTCAGGCATGAATTCAAGGTCTTCAAAAATTTTATGTATGAAAACAGCGTCACGAAATTTCTTTCGATCAGCTTTTTCAGGGTCAATTGCTCGATATGCCTTGTCAAAATTGCAAAGCACGCCATCCATGTCTAAGTATAGTGTAATCATAATGTAATTATACCTCAAAAATCAATTTAAGGCAACTTCTTTTGTGTAAATTTTGATAAATCAGGTGGAGTCCAGCCTTCTGGCTTCAAAATTTTACCATCTTCTCGTCTTTTTACCTTACGAGTGACTGGATCAACTTTTGCCATGTTGCTTCGAAGCACTGCATCCCATGCACCACCAACATCATATCCTTTCATGTGACAAAATCCAAGTGTAACCCAGATTAAATCCATGCAACCATCGAGCATTTCTGTCTCATCACGATTCCAATGAGCATCAATGAACTCTTTGAACTCTTCTTCCATGAGAGATTTGTATAATGCAGAGTTTTCAGGTGATGCTTTTTGATCACATGCGTTCAAAAACAATAAAACATCAAGTGGCATGCTCATTATTTGTTCCTCTCAGTGTCAAAATAGTATTGAGACTTTGTTTTTGGTAAATCAATCTCATCATACAATGGAGTATCCCACTCTTCTGTAGTCCACTCTGGTTCAGGTTCCCATTCTGGCTCATTTTCCAAATCATTGACAAAGTCAAGATTACCATTAAAGACAAACCCTGCTCCTTTCAGGAACAATTCTACCTCAGTTAAAACATCTGGTAGATAATCTGCCTCAAATTCACGAGTAGTTTTAGAACCACCATATTCATCTTCTGCTATTAAAGTATATTTCATCAGTCGTGCTCCTGTAGTGACCATTTCAATTGTTTAATTTCATCTTTCAAGTTTGAGTTTTCATACTCAAGTTCGTTGATCCGTTGCATCAACTGAAGAATTGCTTCTTCTTTATCATTCAGTGGGATTAGATTCGTGTTCATTTTCTTTTTTCTTTATTGACCAAGTGCCATTTTTATTATCTATCCACTCGAGTGTATCGCCAATCTGCCAACCAGCACTATCCATAATCTCATCGGTGAGAGGAAGAACTAAATCTCCACTCCCATCGTCTGCTGCTTCAAGTGTAATCACCCACGATGTAGGTTTATTCATAGTTAATCTCCAACCAATTAGTTTCTTCAGGCAGAATCTCAATAATGATTCCATTCTTTTCTGCATTATCAATCATGTCCAGAAGAACACTACGACCATACATGTTCGTACCATAGTGTGCCTTATGACAAGCATATGTGGAGCCACTGCTTCCGTCAAACATGAAGCAATGACCCTCTTCATACGCTCTCGTAATACCACTGTTTAGTTTCCAAGAATCTGATCCAGCATAACCACCAAACCAACAAGCAAAAACTTTATGGATTGGTGGACTATCTTCATAGCCACTAATCTTAACAACTACCCATCTATCTGGTGTATATTCACTCATACTAAACCTCTACGAATTTCAATTCAAAACGATCTGCACGATCTTCGTAGTTGATGTAACCACGAGGATTACAAACAACACGACAACCTTTAATCATGTAGTCAAAGTCTTCATGGGTATGACCATGAGTCCACAATTTGATTCCTGGACGATCCATAATGAATTGATCTAAGTTAGAATTGTAAGCACCATTCATTAAATGATCATGTGCATAGCGAGGATGCTCAGAACTCTTGCTTGGAGCATGATGCCCAACTACAATGGTTGTCATCCATGGAGGAGTCATATTGTAATTAGTCTCAATAAACTTTAACATTGCTTTGTGTTCTTCAACAACATGTCGTGGAGTCAAAGTTGCTGGACGAGTCTTAAACTTTGTAGTCTTGCTACCATCATCTTTCTCATCCCACACTCTGTAGTTGACCATTTCATTACTGTTCTCGCAGATTTGAAAGTCATTCATACGACGCTGAACATGATTCATGGTCATTTCATCTTCATTATTCATATCAGTCCAAAGAGTGCCACCAAGAAATACATAATCTCCAAGAGTGAATACTTCTTTATCAAGAACATGAATGTTCGGTAGGTGCTTTAGTGCATCTTTTAGAATGCCTGCAGAAGTAGCAAAGTCACCATGATAATGCTCGTGATTCCCCATAACATAAACGACATGAGGAAAGTTCCTACTACAAGCAGTGAAAAAATCAAGATACCGATCAGTTTTAGCAGAAGAAAGAATACTATCGGTAACCCTAAGGTCAACAGCAGTACAAATATCACCAGATAAAATAAGGACTTCAGCATTGTGTGTGTTCTCTAGTTCCAGTTGTCCGAATTCTAGATGGACATCTGAGCATATTGCGATTTTCATTAGTGTACCTTTGTTTCATTTCTTTCCATTGGGGGATCCTGACTAATACTACTGAGTAGTTTTAAAAAGTCTTCAATGGATCCTGCTTCTTTGTTTAGAAGCATTGCTCGTGCCATCAAAATTGCAGCAAGAGATAATGGGGTTACGGAATACTTTACCAAGAGTGTGGACAAATAACTATCAACACCACGAGAGATTTCAATTAGTTGTTCATCATTCATTATTCTTTTCCTTATAATACCTATAACAGTTTACCTGATATTGAAACTGTTTTGGGTGGTGTTCAAAGTTAGCCAGTTTATCACCATAGTGTTCAACCAACTCTTCATAAAATTTTAATACTTCTTCATCTGTCATTTTTGTATGGGCTATCTGGATTTCTGGCTTGGATTCTTGGGACTTCTGTTAGACAATACTGCTCACCCATTAGTCCCATATAAAATTTACAAGGGTTTCCAACAAAGTTATTGGATGCGCTATTATCAATGTAGACATTCTCAACTTTCGTGAAGTGTCCACAACCTGACAGAAGCAAAACTAATAAGACTCTAGCCACCATAATATGCAATTATCTTTTCCATTGAAGGGATTAAATTTACCATGGAATTATGATAGTCCTCTGGATGGAGATACTGTCCTTCTTCAACATGAAGTCGTACCTCTTCCTTCAGATAACCAATATGATTCTGTAGCGATGCCAATACAATGCCATCTGCAACTTCAAAGGGAATTTCTAATTTTGTCATAACTCTATTATACTCCAATTAATCTTGCAAGACAACCAATTTCTTTACTGTCTTGGGATTGCAATAAACCACATGTCTTATTCCCTCTTCTAATCCAAGGGGAAGATCTGAATGAATCAACACACCCTGTTCGTTCTGTCTTACTACCATTCCTACGAGGGGGAAAGTTTCATATTTTGCGAATACTCTGTCTCCATAGTTATACTTCTGGGGTTTCGCATTTTTAGAGAAATATTCAGCTAGATTCATTCTTAATATCCTTCTTCTGTGCCTGTCGTTCAGACTTCCAAAACACTCTTTTCCAGTCTCTTAGGTGTTTCCACCATTGGGGAGCCGATGTTTTATTTCCTTGCTTTACATTGGCCATTTGAACTCCATTACTATAATTATAATCATTGCGATTAGGCTAGTCATTCTTCTTCCTGTAAGATGAAGTACAACTCTTCCAATGCAGAGAGAGCATTATGTAGTGCTTCTTTCTGCTCCAACGAACCATCCTTAGTGATAGCCGATGCAATATCATAGAGACAGTTCTCAGCATGACCAACAGTACTAGCCATTTCGTTTGATTTAATCATGGACTCACCCAATATGTTTCAATATTAAACTCTACTCCAACTTCTTTTTCTAAGTCTGCATCGGGAATGTCATCTTCGATAGAGTAAGACTCACGAATATAATCATTCCTGTATGTTATGGCTGATTCCTTAGTCTTAAAGACCCCAAGAATATTGTTATCACTATCGTATTCATTCTCATCATACTTTGTAAGAATGAATACCTTTTCATTAATAATAAACTTCATTCTTCAACTCCGAAATGTTCAACCAACGCATAGGCAAAATCCTTTGCAGGATTCTCGCTTACGATATTAAGTATGTCATTTTTAGTCTGCTTTTCTATTGCTATCCGAGCACATTCTCGGATAATCAATAGGGCGAACTTTTTGCACTCTGGCATGTCCCAGTGCCCAACACCAAACATATCTTTTGTGTATCCAGCCTGTTCAGCAAGTTGTTTAATTCGTTCATTCATATGCAACCTTTTACAACAAAATTTTTCTCGGGGAATTTTTTGCAGGAAACTGATTTCCAACAATGCAACCCTCTACAGATATGATTATACCTCAATATGGAATTAAAGACAAGGATGTAATTATGATGTGGGCTAAACCCTCCGCATAGCCCATCGGGTAGGAGTCCCTGTGTTATATTTTACGTCCCTAATCCCAATACAGATTACAACTGTCTCATCTTCTCAGATCCCAAATACATCAGCACGAGTCCAGCGATGGTCATACCTACTAATATAAACAGATCTTCATCAGCTGCAGTTTCCATTCCACCAACGCATCCGAATACAATCAAAAATCCAAAAATAAATCTAATCATTCTATTCTCCTATTAAGCAGTCAACATGTATGTAGCAAGATCTTTCCATTCTTTATTGCTGGCACGTACCTTAGACACAGCAATAAGAGTGCGAAGGCTAATCTCTTTAGCATCCTTACCGACTTTACGAATAAGAGCCAATGCATCTGCCTTAATAGTGGCATCGTACTCTGGCAGGAACTCATCACTCTTAGCGATGTATTCCATACGATCGATCTTCTGGTCGAGAGTCATCGACAGGTCGATCATCATAGAACGACTACGGATGGCTTGGTCGATACGATCTTGGTCCATGTTAGAGATGAAGATTACTCGACCTTCGAAGTTGAATGAACGTGGCAGGTCATCATCCTTCATGTCAGCATTCCAGCTAATAATGCGTTTGCCGTAAGAGTCCAATGCTCCCTTAAGCAAGTTTAATGCAACTGGATCTTTCAGAACAGCATCGCAATCATCGAACACGATTACAGACTTCTGATTTTCGAACAGAGTGCGGTACAAACCCTTGGCAGTGGAATAACCCTTAATCATCATGAAGCACTTGCTGGTATTGATCACCGAACCGACTTGGAATTCAGCCAATTCAGAAATATCTTTGTAGCCATGTGCAGCCAATGTCTTGGTTACAGTGTAAGTCTTACCGAGTCCACCTTCACCAGTAATAACAGCAGAGGGTTGAACACCAGTAGCAACCATGGTCACCAGCTTCTCAACGAAACCGAAGCGAGTGTTGATGTCATATTTGTTGGATTTTTCAACAGCTGCAGCCATTGCAACTTCAACATCACCGACCATGGCTTTCAGTTTGCGTTCAACATATGCCTTAGAGTAAGACTTGATTGTTTTGGAGCCGACTTTAGCCATGTAGTTGCCAGATTTAGCGTCGAAGGAAACAGCGGATACATTCATAAAAAACCTTTCATAATCAATTTCAATACCATAATCTTACAGTAATTGCGAATTTACGGCAACAACTTTCTGGATAACCCCACTCTTAGTAGGGTAATTCCGAGATGGCTTCACAGATCTCGTCTGGTCCAAAATCAGAATTCTCACCATAAACTTCACAACGATCACCATCGATAATAACCAATTGATTATCGGTTTCAGCGATTAATGGAACAGGAGATTGAACCCCAGCGAAACCCATTAATTCATGTTTATTCATAACACGGAATTCTAAAGCAGAGAGAAACTTTCTAGTAATCATAATAACCCTTAATCAATTCAATAAAGACTATTATTCCTTAATTGCGAATTAACGACAACCACTAAATGGACAAAACCCCACTGTAAATGGGGTTATTTCTCTCTCGTAGTTAGTGGTTACTTACTTCTCTGTATCAACCCTAACACAGTGATTATGCCTCAAAGTCAAGTAATAATCAAATATAAATTGCAAGTTGCAGACTACACTTCTTCCCATAAGTCGCCATCCTGCACGAATCGACCACCACCGATATTATCCCTAATAGGTGCCACTGGATCTGGAGTCTGATTATTACCTAGAGAAACAAAGTTATGCACAGCCACTTCTGCTCTGTCATCACCAGAAGTCAGCCACATAGACTGTTTCTTGGCTAATAGTGCTTTCGTCTCTGGCTTATGCTTCCTAGTATTGCCACACGAGCGACTACAGAATTCACCACGCTTGTTGTGCACAGCCCCACACTTAGGACATGTTTTTGATTTGTATCCCATCACTCGCCTTTGTATTCACTGCAACCCCTGTTTTTCCCCGAGTCCGTCCACCACACCATAAATAGAGCCAATTTGTCCTGCATCGTTACTTCCACTGCACTCATTGTTATGGTCTGTTGCTTTGGGACATCGTTTGTTTCCACATAGCGGACATAGCCTCATATAAACGGATTCTGGGTCTCTATGGTCTATCGGTCTACACGAATGACAGTGGCACTTCATACGATATCCTTACTGGCTTTCCATTCATCCCATGGGCAGTTTCTCTTCTCTGCAAATGCTTCTGCTTCTTCTAATGTAGCGAGTTCATAGTCCTTTTCAGACCACCACTCACACTCACACACATAACGACCTGCATCATGACTGGCTTGTCTTAGAAAGCCATGTGGAGCATTAGGATGAGGATTACATTTCATTTTTTACCCTGTAGAGATAGTAGTAGACTAGACTATTGCAGTTCGTTGATCATTGCTCGTTGATTGGCGATTACTGTCTCCAGCGTTTCGATTCGTTTCTTGGCATCTGCGAGTTGTTGCTCCAGTGCTTTCATTGATTCCACCATTGATAAGATTGCCTCAGTTTCCATTTGTGCTACTGTCTTCATATTTCCATTCCTTTGCTTGAGGTAGTCATTTTAGTAACCAGTCTCCATTTAGATTTGATAGGTACTCTGCATACTCCGTTTTAAGCATCTCTTCGAATTCTTTCTTGTAGTCTACATTATGTAAACGATCGAATGCCTTTAGTTTTTCTCCCTGATATTGTGGAGCAATATTACCCTTCCATTCCTCGAATGTCAGTGGCTTCTTTATTTCCATTTGATAGTCTTTTGGATTCATCGTGTTTTCTCCATTAATGTGAAAAATCCCACAGAGTGGGATTGATTTTTATCCGCCACGACCAGCAGCTTTTTTCATGGGCTTGGATGCCATTCGATTGACTGCTTGGTTGACTTGCATGCTTGCTTCTCTACGACCAAAACCTTTGCCTTGCAATGTATGCTTTGCTTTCTTTTTGGCTCGCTTCAGTAGTTTCTTCTGTTCCCACTGCTCTTTAAAGGTTAGTGGTTGCACTGGTGTAGTTTCTTCTGTCATAATATCTCCATGTTGTTGGAGCAGGATATCGGGTTCGAACCGATGACATTTTCGTTGGCAACGAAACATTCTACCACTGAATTAATCCTGCACACTACTACTTATTATACAATAATATACCCTACATGTCAAATTATGCTGCACGCATGTAAGACTTATATCTGTCTGCAGCGTATGATGCTGCAAATGCGTTTGGCTTCACAAATGGAACTACATTGCACATACCTTTAATGTAACCAACAGCTTCGTTGATTACACAAGATGAACCATGCATTTCGTTTGGATTAATATCCAGATGCACTTGGACTTCTCTGTCTTCCAAAACATCCTGCATCTTTAGATACAAATCTGCAATCTTATACACTTCGTTCATCAATCGCATACGTGGTTTGTCTTTCTTCTGGTCGTAGCATCTCTCACGAGACACTTCACCGAAGATTTTACAACCATTATTACCATTGATATGAACAACAATCACTAAGATGTAATCAGCGTACCAATCATTCCCGATATTAAATCGTTCAGAGTCACCACCGATATAAATCTTTGATTCAGGACTCTGTGCCTCGATGAATGCTTTTACTTCATCAATATCGATCGCTTTACGCATTATACACCTCTATATTAGAATGGAGCGGAGTGAGAGAATCGAACTCTCAACAACAGATTGGAAATCTGTAGTTTTACCATTAAACTAACCCCGCATTGGCATCCCGACAGGGATTTGAACCCCGACCAACAGTTTTGGAGACTGGTATGCTGCCGTTACACTATCGAGATATTATTACATACTACTTATCTTATTATACGCCATATGTAAGGGCGAGGTATTGGTGGAGGATAGCGGAATCGAACCGCTGACTCAAGCGTGCAAGGCTAGTGTTTTCCCAATTAGACTAATCCCCCAATTTGGCTCCCCAGCGTGGGATCGAACCACGGACACCTTGATTAACAGTCAAGTGCAACTACCGCTGTGCTACTGGGGAATAAACTTATCGTGTAACTTTTCTGGTAAACTTAAACCAGTAATACTTCAAACCTCTCCATGTTGGGATACCCCAATCATGATACATTCCTACTTCTTTGGGAATGCTTCCATACGCTTTTTCTATCGTTTCTTTCGATGACATAGCATTCTCCATTTATTTGGTGCTCCGTGAGAGAATCGAACTCCCAACTGATGCTTACAAGGCAACTGTTATACCACTTAACTAACAGAGCATAATTCGTTTACAAAATCTAATAACAGTGTGTGGTGTCTTCCACCATTCCAATGTTTGTTTATGTATTGCCATGGTTTCTCATACCAATACAAAGGTGCTTCTAGATGGCAACCTATCAATCCTATTCTTCCCTGTATGATTGCCATTGGATCACCATTGGCATATCGTGCGACAGTCTTAAATTTACTTTCGTCTCCAATCAATGCACATCCATCATAGAAGTACATTTGTTCTTTTATTCTATTCCACTCTACATCAGCAACTGTGCCGTAACTTCTACGAACAGTGGCATTTGGTCTCTTTATGTACTGAACTGGACCAACATCAGTAAGTATATCGAAATACCTACTTCCAGCCCAATAAGCACCCATGCAAATGCCAAGATAGTGACCACCACCATCCAAGAATCTGGCGATTCGATTCGCTCTTGTTCTAGTGAAGAAATTAGGATAGCTGTCACTATCCCCAATACCCCCAGGAAAAGCAATAACATCAATATGGTCAAAGAAATTATCATCGTCCAACTCGCTTTCTTCAAATATCCGTATCTGGTAATCTGAAGAAAGAGCATTAACCATGGCATACGCACAGTCTTTCGAACATTCTGGGTGGTGAAGATATAATGCCATTCGTTTCATAACACTACTTATAAATGGTCTCGGGTGGAAGAATCGAACTTCCGACCCATGGTCCCAAACCACGAGTTTTACCACTAAACTAACCCGAGAAAACTTTTGGTGGTGATGAGTGGAATCGAGCCACTAACCTCCTGCGTATGAAGCAGATGCACTACCGTTGTGCTACATCACCGAAATTTGGTGCGGATGAGAGGACTTGAACCTCCAGAATCTTGCTTCTAAGGCAAGCACGTCTACCAATTGCGTCACATCCGCTAAATGCTTTCTCTCCGTCGTGGTAATTATAGCACATCAGTTTACTTCTGGTTTGTGTACATCGCACCAGTTTCTCCATCAAGCATGCCCTCCACCCACTCGCCACGGACAGAACTCTCGTGTTGCCAACGCTGGTTAGGTAGACCCATGATTTAACTCATGCCCTATTCAAAGGGAGAACCATCCTACTGATCGTCAATCAGTTTCTCTCGTGCGGATCACACTAGCAGTGATTAGCTGCAGGGCTTGGTAGCGGGAGTAGGAATCGAACCTACCTCATTCTGGCTTATGAGACCAGCTAATTCCCAGAATTATATCCCGCAATAACTTGGCGACTCGTGGGAGAATCGAACTCCCATAAGCGGATAGACAATCCGCTGTAATGACCATTATACTAACGAGCCAAAACTGGTGGAGCAACTTGGAGTCGAACCAAGATTGTTTACCCAGAGGGACGAGATTTACAGTCTCGGGATGCACACGCCATAGCATCAATTGCTCCAATGATATTAGTTTAGTGTTATCGTGCCTATTTGTCAACAATGTAGCTAGCACTGACGAGCGAGTGGCAGTTATATCAGACAGTGTCAGTCGCACCCTAACTGTCGAGTAGTGATTGATCAGATCACGCTACCTTGATAACACTAAACTAATACCACATTTAATTACACTGGGATGTTTGGAAACAACCACCACTCGGCAGTTAACCACGCTATCGTCTAGCGACTGGTTTCCATCCACATTATGTTCCAACATTCTCCAGCGTGACCACCGTATCCGCTTACTGATTTCAGCTTCGTTTCCATCTTTCGTGTAGTTTGGCGAGCGATACTCCGTCGAGTATCCTAAACTCCCAAACCACCTACTGGTTTTGGTAACCCAATGTAATTAAATCTGGTACTCGATGGGGGAATCGAACCCCTCCTTCCTGCCGTGAAAGGGCAGTGTCCTAACCGATAGACGAATCGAGCATGGTGGTAGTTTTTGGAGAACTACCAAACTCTTGGCTGACCTCTGGTCATTTAATGTTTCCTGCTCAGCGTTTTGCATTTCTGCGTGCTTTGCGTTTTGAAACAACCTAGTGGGAGAATGTAAGCGAGTTGCAACATTCAAGCCACTTGCCCTATGCTTTGTTTCGCAACAAAGACTTAGAAGGGACTTTTGAATAATCTATTATACATCAAACATCAGTATAAGTCAACAAGTATTTTGCAATTTGCCAGTAATTTTTCAACTGACGACCTCGGGGATCCGATCCCTCTGTCTTACACTCGGAGGACCAGTGTTGGCACTGGTCTTTGTGATCCCACTGTTCCTCAGCGGTCTCCAAGTGGTGTTTGTTTTTTCATTTCATAGATGAATTCTACATCAGCTATGAATTTACGACAACAACTCATTTTAATAACCTTACAATCTGTATGTAATACTAAAGTATTACTGGAGTAGGTGACAGGAATCGAACCTGTTTCCATGGGTTTGCAATCCAGTGCCTGTCCAACTGGCTCCACCTACATTATCTCTGGCACGGCATGCAGGAATCGAACCCACATTCGTAGGGTAGAAGCCTACTGTATTATCCATTATACTAATGCCGTATGGTGCGGATGAAGGGACTCGAACCCTCAGATTATGAATTTTAAGTCCATTGCCTATACCAATTCGGCTACATCCGCAATATCTTGGTACCCAGAGTGAGATTCGAACTCACAGAATTTCTCCTTTTGAGAGAGACGACTTTTCCAATTTGTCCATCTGGGCATTGGTGGGCTGACTGTGAATTGAACACAGACTCAATGAATTATGAGTTCACTGCTTTACCATTAAGCTACCAGCCCAATACTGGCAGAGAGTATGGGAGTCGAACCCACTCGCCCATTTCTGAACGTCGGATTAGCAATCCGATGCCTTACCATCCAGCCCACTCTCTAAATTCTGGTGCGTCCTGAGAGAATCGAACTCCCACTCGTAGGTTCGTAGCCTACTGTAATATCCATTTTACTAAAGACGCAAAACTTGGTACCTCGTGACAGATTCGAACTGCCGACCTTCTCCGTGTAAAAGAGACATTCTACCACTGAAATAACGAGGCACATAATATGGCGGAAGACAGAGGAGTCGAACCCCATCCCATTTCTGAGAACCCAGTTTTCAAGGCTGGTCGCAGGACCAACCCCGCTGCATTATCTTCCATATCTTTGGTTCCCAATAGTGAATTCGAATCACTGACCTATCGCTTATCAAGCGAGTGCTCTACCGCTGAGCTAATCGGGAATATTTGGTACCAAGAGTTGGACTCGAACCAACCACACCTAGTGCTTCAAACTAGTGCTCTACCTGATGAGCTACCTTGGCATAATATTTGGGGTATCGTATGAGAATTGAACTCATGATGACGGAATCACAACCCGTAGTTTTACCACTAAACTAACGACACCATAAACTGGTAGGAGCACAGAGAATTGAACTCTGATTAATAGGTTAAAAGCCTACTACTTTACCATTAAGTTATACTCCCATATAGAAACACACTGACCAATCTGGGTAGTTGTGTCGTGCAATAGTCCTCGCAAACAATGTGTTTTTATATGGCAGAGGGTACTGGGATCGAACCAGTGATGACAGAGTCAAAGTCTGTAGTGTTACCGCTACACCAACCCCCAACAGAATCCTGAATTGTAAAAGAACAATGTTACTAGCACGATGGCTATAAAACAAAAAACCCTCTGGACTTTCATCTCAGAGGGTTTGGGTAAGTAGACTGGTGTCAGTTACTTCTTATCCAAACCCTCGTTATCCTCAATCGCATTATATCCAAATGATGTGCGTGAGCATGTCCAGCCACTTAATAGCGGGAGATGTTTCTGCATCGATTTGGATATGTTTCTTAAGTTCATGATTGAATTCTACTACACCTTTGTTTATTTGTCAAGCACTATCTGAAATGACCTTACAACTTGCAGGGTTTTCTTTCAGACAGTAATCTATTTAGTCACTATTTTAGTTCACTATTGAATTAAAGTCAACTTTTTCAATATTTATTTTACATTTTTGCAAAAAAGATAAACCATCCTCGTCTCTGTAAGAGTGACGATAGTAAACTTTATCTATTCCTGCGCCATGAATTAACTTAGCACAATGAATACAAGGAGCATGAGTGCAGAATAAACTGGAGCCATTGCCTGATTCACCATCACGAGCCAATTTGATAATTGCATTTGCTTCTGCGTGAATGACTTCTTTTCTTGTTACTAATTCTGAAAATTTTGTTTGAGGATTAACATATTCAAACTCACATTCATTAGTCCAACCAGATGGCATACCATTGTAGCCAATCGAGATGATACGATTGTCTTTTACAACAACCGCACCGACCTGTAATCTAACTGCACTGGACAACTCTGCGAATCTCTCCGCAGTGTCCATGAATGCATCAATCCATTTTTGTTTCATCGTAGTGTATATTGGTTAATAACTGCTCCAGGTTTCTTTAGTGCAGCTTCTCTTCGTTGTTTGTATTCTTCGTTCTCAACATCAAGTGGTGCTGCTGAGATAGATTTTACAGCTGGCACTTCTTCTTCCAACTCTTTGAATTTTTCGTCACGAGATCTGGCATTCACTGGCTGTGTCATACGACGAGCATCTTCTGTTGCAATTTTGAATTGAACATATGCACGATACACATCACCTTCTTTGAACACAGCAATGTTCTCTCGTTTAAAGAATCCCATTGCTTGCTTAACACGAACCTTTGTGACACGATCAATTTCTCGTTCAACTGCAGCACCACCAGTTCCATTCTCAGTGGTTGATTCACGAGTAACAGAATCAATATCTGTTCTTAGTCGTGCAGCAAGTTGCGTCTTAGCACCAATGGTTGCTTTGTCGATGGCAAACTGCATATCTTTCGATACATCAGTCGCAGTGACTACGATAAACTTCGTATCCTCTGGATCTTTTGCAAGATACCACTGAGGGATGTTATCGAGTTTGTTGGCTGGAACCTCAACTGTTTTGTTGGGGTCTGGCTTAAGAGTTGAACATCCAGATAGCAATACCATAGATGCCACTACACAAGTCATAATATATTTCATTTCAAGTTCTCCGTTTAATAACAAAATTGTGGTATACCACTCGCCTAGCATTAATAGGCACTGACGAAATCTGTCGATAAATCTCATCTCTCGTCATACTGCTTCTAAAAGTAATCTTAACTTTGGAAAAGACTACCATCAGTGTATCTTTACTTTCGGGTGCATCATTAATAATGTCTGCATTCCACCAGATACCATTCGGTAATACTAACTTCCCATCGATAAGATTGCTCTTAATTCCATCATAGGGATACATAATATGCATCTTGTCTCCGTAAACACTGAACAAGTATACATACAATGGCTCTCTAGTAATAACATCAAACTTGTATTGTTGCCCATTGACTGCAAAGTTACTCGCATTCTCAATGTCACCTGCTAGTGGTCTACTTGGTTCAAGTTCAACCTTAACTTCAACAACACATGTATCTACAAATTTACTTTTCTTCGGTTTAATCTTTTCTGTTATGACTCTTTTCAGAGTACCAGCAGATTCAACCTCAGTCTTCTTAACATAATCACATTCAATACCTTCTGCATTTCTTTCTCTGCAAATATGTTGTTTCTTTACTTCAAACTCTTTCTCAGCATAGCGTTCGATAGCATCACTGACTGCATATGCTTTTGCTATATCACAGTCAGGTGCTTCGCCAGTTCCAAATGAAACATCTGCGTAACAATTGACACAAAAGACCAACCATAATATAGCAAACTTCTTCACTTTAGGCTTTCGAATCCTCGATAATCTTATCTAATGCTGCAGCTGCATCCCAATACTCTTCAGTAAGCCCTCGCCATTTAGTAACTACCAAATCATCACCTTCCCAGCGACTCCATGTTTTACCATTCCAATCACAGTACTGAGGAAAATCCCATGCAACAGTAGTTACTTCATAACGACCAACATGAACAGGATTCACTGATGGATCAAACCATTCTGTTCGATCTAAATCACGCAGTTTATCTTCTAATTCTTCTTCTTCCCAACGATCCAATTCTTCAAGACCATTGGTATAATCTAAAATTTCTTCAGGTAATTCTTCTACTGATGCACGATCTGATAAATCATAATCGTAGTATTCATCGAATCCATCTTCGAAACGACCAGCAAAACCCATTCCAGGTTCATGATACATTGCACGAACAGACCAACCTTCTGTTTCTAAGTATTCATACAAAGCAATTGGAGGAGACCACGCTGAGTCAAAGTGTAAGACGATTGTATTATCATCTTCTCGTTCCCAATCATGAATGTCAACATCCCACTTTGTACCCCAGTTATCAACTGACCAACCATAGTCCCACTCACCAGCAGGATTAGGTCTCAAATGATTTAATGGCTGACTATCTTCTTTAGATAGTTCTGCTTCGAAAGCATCAATCCTTGCTTTGTCATCGTGGTGCAAGGTTACGGTATTATAACACCAATTAGGCATAGTTCACTCCATTCATAATAAGTTTCGGTTAATCTATTATACTACAAATACTCTTGCAAGTCAATGCTTATTTCTTTGCAGGTTGTTCTTTCCATTGTGCAGTTGCAGGAATGATCCCAGCATCGCTTACAAGTTTCCATGTAATCTTTGGATACATCTTCTGCAACTTCTGGTCTTTAACTGCAATAAGAATTGCAGCTTCAGTAGGATGGATACCTTCCAACAAACCAATGAACAGAGATTCTCTCTTGATTGGCTTTAAGTCTTGACGCATGAACACATACATTTTCTTTGCTTCAAGAAATAAGTTTGTGTCACACATTCCAACTGGTTGGTCAGCAGGTTTGAAAGGTGGTTCTCCCTCTGGAAGAAGCATCTTGTGGGATGGTAAGAAGTTATGTGCAAACAATACCTTCAATAGAAATTCATCTTTATGCTTCTCAATTGTCTTTGGATCATCGTTGATCTCTTTAAGCATCTCAGTCAAATATTGTTTCATTAAAAATCCTCTAGTTCGTCTAATAATAAACGGCAACGATGCTCAATCAAATAGTTCATGATAGTCATCTTATCACCACTCGGATTACTACTTAGGTATGTGCCAATAACATCTGACTTAACTCCATCTGGAATAAATTGGAAGTCTACCAGAGTTGCATTGCGTTGCCAATTACGACGTTCTTCGTCATTCTTACAAGCAATGAATCCATTCTCAAAGAATTCTTGAAGTCGTTTGGCACTCATTGGTTTCTGTCTCTCGCCTTTCATGAATACATCGTCTTTGCTTAGGATGTTTGGAACTCCATCACCAGTATCACCCTTAACGATATGTTCAATCTTATGCTCAATGATTTCTTTCTGAGTTGCAGTAATATACTTTTTCTGCATCGGAGACCATTGTTTCACATTAGGATACAATTGTAGTTGTTTAAAGTCTTTATCAGAAGAAAGAATAAGAATCTTCTGTGGCTCTTCAACTAATCCTTGTTGAACCATTTGATTATCCTGAGCCCACTCTGTCAATACAGCAATAATGTCGTCTGCTTCTGCACGATCCACGTGAATAACACGATATGGAAAGTATGTGGCAAGATCAGTGCGCATCTCTGACAATGTATCAAAGATCAACTTCCAATCGAGATCTGACTTGTCACGATTAGTCTTACGCATACCTTTGTAGTATTCGAAGAATTCTTTGCGCCAGTACTTACGACCATCGCAACAGATGACTAACTCTCCATAGTCTTTACCATATTTTTTCTTGTATGACTTGAGGGTAGACAAAGTCACATGACGAATAAGATTCTTCACTTCGGACTCTGTCCCCTTCAACTCACGCTGGAAAGTAAGGATAGCTGCAAGTGCCACCTGACTATAATCAACTAATATCATATTAAAATGCTCCCAGCAAAATACATTCTTCATTCACACGACCATTCGGTACAGTTACCGTAGTGGTCAATAGTTTCATTGCGCCATTCAATGCTCGCTTACCTAGTGCCAATCCTTTAAAGAATACATCTGGTTTACGTAGCATCTGTGTTTTGGATTCTTTGATATCGAATCCGATAATTGTAGTACCCTTAACTGTGAGCACATCATTGATTGCTTTATAAACAGTTACCTTACGATACTTCGTGTTGTATACCCATACTTCAGACGATCCAACAATCGTCTCTGGTTTGATTGACTTAAGATTCAAGTCAGCAAATTCTTTCATATACTTCATCTTGGCAACCACTTTACTTGGTGGTTGTGGCTTACGCTTTCGTGGTGCACGATTCGCTTTAGCAGTCTGCACTTGTTGTTGGCAGTCAGCAATGATTTCTTCAACAAACTCAGCAAACTTCTTGAGTTCTCGTCGTGTTAGGTATGAATAACCCTCAGTGAGTTGTTCATCATCACCATCCAGTGCTTCTCGTAATTCCTGTGCTGTTCCAACGAACAATTCACCAATTCGTTTAGCAATGGGTGCACCGACTTCGTGAGTCAGTAGATAATTCTTGGCAGAGAAGTTACTCTTACCTCTAGTAACAATCCACTCGTCAATTGCACCTTCGAATTCACCAGCATGTTCTCTGGCTTTTTCTTCCATTCGTTCTTGAATGGAGATTACATTAGTTGGTGCTTTCACAACTTCCACTTCTTCAATATATTTTGAAGCATCAGCGATCAATTCTTTCAACTTGTTCGTGAAGAATGGACTGTATGAAGACAATTGTTTTAAGTCTGTCTGCTCATTTGACATGAGACGACACAACGATCCAAATGTCGCAAATTTGTAGTCGGGGAGTTTCTTAAGTTGTTTAGCAATCTTGGGCTCTTTCTTTGAAAAGAACTCAATCGTAAACATCTTCTGTTCTTTTGAACTGGTGTTCACTGAGTAGTAACCCAACGCACGACTCAGACTGGTTGTAAAATCAATCTGGTCAATTGTTGGTTCAAATTTCTTTTGTGACAACAGAATAGCATTATTCTTTGCACGTCGTTTTGCAGTATTCACAGCCATAGGTTTGTAACCTCCATAATATAATATCTATTATACCGCAATTCGCAATTAATGTCAAGCACTATTTTGCAGTGATTTTCTCGTATAGTTCCACGAAGTCCTCGTGGTCTGCAACTTCCTGTGCTAGATTCTGTTTGTGGTAAGTCTTTGCAATCTTGGAAATAACTTTCTTTGGAATTTGCAATGTATCAGATTGTTCTTTAACGATCTCACGAATGAGATCTCGTTCTGCTTCAGTACGAAGCATTGAGTTGCTAATTTCTTGAATAGCACCTTGCAAATCTTTCTTCTGTTCAGGTGTTAATGCGTAGTTCATTTGTTACCTCTGTATGTAAAACCAGAACTGCCACTAACGATTCCACTAAGAATCAATGTGGCCATCCATGTATCAATTGTCAATGGGATTGCCAATGCAGGGAATAATGCATTTAGTGACCAAATAGTTGCAATCGGCATAATGATTGCCACTGCAATAACGATTGCCAATAAAATTAAAATTTTCATAATTCAAAACTCACTTTCGTTACGGAGTCCCAGCGGAAGGATCTCCATTCTTGTTTTTCGATATCGAAGACACGTACTGCGGATCCAGAATCCTTGCTACTGGTTCCTTCGGTTTTGGGTTGCTTGTCTGTCGGAATTCGTCCTTCACTGAGAGTGCATCGCATATCTCTAAGTGTACCATCTTTTTTGGTAAAAGTAACGCACAAGTCTTTGATGCTTTCATCGTGGAGTACTCCTAGAGTCCATGTTTTAAATTCTTCGAATTCTTTATCCGTTTTGAATACTGTCTGCATTATCTAATCTCACTTTCAATTCATTAATAATTGGTGTAAAGAACTCTGTGAATTCTTTTGGATCAAAGAAACAAGTATGACCACCATCAATAATAACTTTGCCATTTTGATCGACAAGTTTATTCTTTAATGTGAATTCTATTGTTGCATAAGATCTATTAATATTATGCTCTTTGATTGTTATTGTCCTCGTTAAACCTTCTCGATAAAGTTCATATTCCAAGTCCATGGTCTGCCTTTCTGTGTTTTGGTTGACGAATGTACTGAACCTTACTCTCAACTACACGCATGCGGTATTTGGGAGTGCGCAAATCCTTCGCTACTGGATCTCTAGGTTTCATTCGTTTATTATACACGATCTTTCCTTACAAGGCAAATTTCTTTAATAGTTGTTTTGCATCATTACAGTCACCCATCAGATAATCCATTTCTGCAAGAATAATCATTCGTTGCAGGGTGTCTGCAAGACGCTGGTCTTCGTCATCCAATAGATTATACCATTCCTCATATTCTTCCACTGAGTCCAGAGACCACATATGGTCTAGCATCTCCACCTGATACTCGGTTAGGTTTTCTATTTGAATCATGCTGCTTCCTTAAAAATCCCAGACCATGTCATAAGTTTATTCAACTTCTCTGCTTTAGCAGTCATCACTGCAGACTCACTAACGATACCATTATCAATCAGCAAGTCAATCATACACATCAAGTCACCAATTTCTTCTTCCAAGTGCTCTCGATTCGTTTGTCCTTTGTGTTCATCTTCCATACCGAACCTGAACACCTTACTTATCGCTTGCGTAACTTCAGCACATTCCTCTTGAGTGATCAAGAGAATCTCACTGTCAATCGCATTCTTTTGTTTCATTGCTGCAAATTTATTCATAACTCTTTTTATCTCCAAATCTTTCATTAAATTCATAACCCATAGCGTAAGCACGCAACTGAATCCCATGCATATCTTTTGCTTCTACACGATCACCAGTGTAAGTGCCTTCTGGGTACCAATGTGGTTCTAGTGGACGATGGTAGTGACTGTCAGCAGCACCACGATCGAAAGGACTTCCATGAGTACGATCAAACACCTCGCCTTTATATTCAACTGTATTATTTTCTTCAATAATCATATTCATGACTGTTCTCCATAATATTGAGCATCATTATTTGCGCATTCATCGGCATACGACAAATACTGGTATTGTTTTTCCAATTCCAAATTTTCACGATTGTCAAACGCATCTTGAACCATCTGGAATGGAATTCCAAGTTTAACTGCAATAAATTTAACAGACATACCTTGTTCAATCAAGTCATTAATTTCCATCGATAACTGTGCCATTTTACTCATAATTATACCTTTGAAATTTGAACATTATAAGAAGTACGATTCATCTTGTGGTCATAGACTGTCATCGTTGACGAAACACCCACTGCATTAAACATGCATTCAAACAACTGACGAACTGCTGCATTCACCCCAACAGAATCACCAACACCACGCTTGATAGCTGCACCTGATGTATAAAAAGATACACCATTCACAATAACACGATATTTCATTTCACTTCCTTTTCAATTTTCATACAGTTATTATACCCCAGACTGCAATTAAAGACAAGCACTTTCTGGAAATAAAAACCCCTGTATCTACAGGGGTCTCGGGGAGGGAATAACCTTACAAGTCTTGGGGTTATCTGTTCCAGTACTTAGAGTAGTCTACCCTGTTCCAATATGCATCGTTATTTCTGTTCCAAAAGTTCTTTATTAGATACCATGCCATACCGAAGTAACCCATTATCTGGAATCTTCTACTGTCCTGTCCAAAATAGTGATTCACCAATTTGAATTTCTTAACATCGTATCGTTTAGATAAGAAAAAGTCTTCACTGGTTCCATACTTTGCAGCAAACCCACCATATTCTTCAAACCTATCTCTTCGAGTTAGCATAAAAGCACCAACAGCGAATGGAACTTTGTATTGCATAATTCTATTGATACCATTAAATATCATAAACCCAATTTGTGCACGGAAGTCATCATCATAACACTTCGCATATAATCCAACAAGATCTAGGTTATTAGTTTCTAATTGATCAACTGCATCACGGATAACTGTGTCACTGAAGAAACGAACATCAGCATCGATGAATAGAATATATGGAGTTGTTACAAGTTTTGCTCCATTGTTCTTGGCGATAGAAACTGGACCACCTTCAATAACTTCAACATTCAGTTCGCCTTTCATTATTTGAATGACTTCTCTTGTATTATCAGTAGAGCAGTCAGCGATAATAATTCTGGTGTTACCTATCTCTTGCTGGCGCAGATGCATTAACAAATGTGCAATGTATGTTTCCTCATTCTTACAAGGAATTATAATTGTAATTTTGTCGCTTAGGTTTGTTTCTTGCATTCTGCCACCATCTTAAAACTCTTTGATCTTAAATTATACTTCATTGTTGATTTAGCTTCTTCA
>Ga0114973_10000896_pt1 | contig 22425 bp, 18 predicted proteins | sample M_140807_MF_Meta_FD_87025 | JGI IMG/M metagenome (GOLD analysis project Ga0114973, IMG submission 87025) | Freshwater microbial communities from Lake Montjoie, Canada to study carbon cycling - M_140807_MF_MetaG | ecosystem: Environmental > Aquatic > Freshwater > Lake | place: Lake Montjoie...
ACAGCCAATGCCGGCAGTTTTTACATGGTCTTTTGTTGGCAGCCGTCACGGTGATGGGCAAGACATTCAGCAGGGACGATGAAGACTTACTTCTGGCCCGAGCTGGAGCGCTTCCAGAACTTCTAGCTGCGCAGCTTGAGCTGCGTCAGGCCTTGGATAGCAGCTCCCTCCCGGGGAGGATGATTGTTGTGCTCGGTATGCATCGCAGTGGTACCTCCGCCCTCAGTGGCCTGCTCTGTCAGGCGGGCTTTGATGCACCTTCCGACTTGATGCCGGCCGATGCGGTTAATCCGCGAGGCTACTGGGAATCAAGCGGGCTGTTCGCCTTAAACGACAGCGTACTTGAGGAGCTGGGTAGCCGCTGGGACACCTTGGAACCGCTCCCCCAGGGCTGGCAACACGGAGAAGCGGCGGCCCGGTGGCGCGGCCGCGTGCTGCGGCATCTTTGCCAGGCCTACGCTGGTGCCTCGGCGCCGGTTATCAAGGATCCACGGCTGTGCATCCTTCTGGGCGGTCTATTCCCCTGGCTGGAGAGTGGTGCGCTAAGGGTGGAGATTCTGCTTACTCTGCGGGATCCGTTTGAGGTAGCCCGATCCCTTGAGGCAGCCCAAAACCTGCCGAGTCGGGACGGCCTGCGGCTGTGGCTTCACTATGTGCTGTCGGCTGAGCGTATGAGCCGCGGCTGGCCAAGGCTGATGCTGCACTTCGATTCGCTGATTCAAGACCCACATCAAAACCTTGAGCGCTGTCTTGCGCTTCTGGCAGCAGATCACAATAAAGCTGCTTTTGAGCCGCAAGCCAACTCCTTCATTGATCCCGAATTGCAGCACCAGCACCGTGAGGAATTGGAGCGTGACATGTGCAACAGCACCAAGACCCTTGCTTCTTCGCGCGAGTTGGCCCTGAAGGTTTATGCCCTGCTGCAAGAGGTTGACCTTAATGCATCATCTACAGCCAGCGCATTGGATTCGCTAAACGCCACGTGGCGGCTGCTTTCGGAAATCACATCGTTACCTCAGATGCAGACCTGACTGAAGCGATGGGCTACTGACCGTAGGATCACTTCTGCTTGCCCAATGTCAGCGTCGTAATGGGTGGTGGTATTCGCCCTAAGATCGAAACTCCAAGCGACCGTCTGAACCCTCCCATGTTCCGTTGGTTCAGCCCCTTCGCCCTGCCACAGCAGGTCCTCGAACAGCTCAGCGCGTCTGGAGGACGCATCTGGTCGCCGGAGGACGAAGCTCCGGACGCGGAGACTGCAGCGTTTTTGCTTGTGATCTACCCGCCACCCCACGCCGCTCTCGGACCACCTGCGGTTCTGTTGGCCGGCTACCAACAGGTGCACGCTCTCAAGGCCGAGGGGCACCTGCTCCACCTCGAACGGCTGCTTGCCCATCCCGTTGAAACCTGGAACAGTCTGCTTTCATCCGAGCCTCTTTCCCTCCCCCCCTCGTTCTCTCTCGAACAGCCCGCTCCCTTTCAGGCTCTGATCACGCTGGCGCTGCTTCGGGAGCGGCCAGCCTTACTTGATGCTTATCTGGATCTGGAACTATCCAGTGATCTGGGTGGATCTCCCCCGGACAGCGAATACGTGCGCCGGTTGCGGGAGTCCAGCTCTGTGGCAGCCCTTCTCGATGCCCTTCACGACGAGGCGGAACAACACGAAAGTCGTCAGCAGCAGGAGCAGCTGGCTGCCCAGCAGGAGAAAGGCTTTCTTGCCGAACTCGAGAGCCGCGCGCGCCAACTCGAGGAGGCGAATAACCGACTGTCCGTCGAGACAGAAAGAACTTGCCAGGCCCAACAGGCTCTGGAGGGCAGCGATCTCGTGGTTCTAGACCTCAAGCGACAGCTCCAGGAGCTGGATCAGTCACACGTCGCGCAGCAGCAGGAACTCGCGGATCTCCATAGCGAACTGGAGCAGCTTTTTTATTCAGAGCGGCAAAATATTGAGAGTCTCGACCGCCTTGGGCAGGAAGCGCAGGTTCTACGTAAGGGGCTGGGGGAAAGCGAGGATCAGCTTCGGGAGTCCCGCATCCTCCTCGAGGAGTACCAGCAGAGCCTGCTCGACAAGGAGCTCGAGCTTGAACGGCTCCGAGTCCTCCAGGCCAATACAGAATTCCAGGGCAAGCGGGAACAGAAGTTGATGGTGGAGCGTCAAGTTGATTTGGAAGAGGAGTTGGGCACTCTGCGGGGAAGACTGCAACGCGATAGCGCCAATCTGGATCAGGCCCGCGAGGACAACCAACACCTGCTGGGCGCCCTGCATGAGACGGAGGAGGAATTGGAGCACTACTTCCTGCGAACCCAGCACGGCAGCCAGCTCATGGATGCTCAACAGGTGCAGCTTCAGCGTGCCGCGGCACTCCTGCAACGCATGGCTGCTCTGAAGGGGATAACCGTGGGAATCCCCATCTCTCCGCCGATCCAGGTGATGGCCCTGCTGGAGGGTTATCGCCACAGTCTGAAGCGTGCCGAGCGTCTCTTAGGAAGGGAAGTTTTCTCTGGAGAGGCTTCCAGGATCTCCGAATAGGTAGCCTGTTCCTCTCGCTGTACTTGTAGCTCAAGACGGTCAATGAGGTTGCGGAAATCATCGAGAGCTTGCCAGTGTGCCTGGAATTCCGTCGGCACTTCAGAGATGGGCGAGGGTAAAATGGAGTTTGGCATTTCACTACCTGCCGTAAGCGGTTGTGCCTGCAGAATTGGGAATACCGAAGGATCGATCTCAGGTAAGCGCACGGCTGCTGGTTGGGGCAGACGGAGTTCCCCGGCCTCGTCGAAGCTGGCCCAAATCAGATGGCCTGCTGCTTCAGGCCAGTCGTGCAAGGGCAGGATGAAGCCGCAGTTGTCCACATGCCCTTGGGCCTCCATGCCGGGCCGATGGACCGAACAGCGAAAGGCTCTCGGCCGGATCCCCCCCTCGGCATGAAGCCAGACGGTGGCAACACCGCCGTGAGGTGAATAACACCATCCCTGCAGCTCACGACCATCGGGGCTAAGCCCATCAAAATGGCCCCGCAGCCCGCGCATTGCTGGAGCCAGGGCAGCCCGTAAGCGCTTTTCCGTTGCCCCAGCCTGGGAACCCATTTGGACCACAGCGTGACGGCAGGAACCGTCGGCATTCAGAGCCAACACGGTCAGCGGTTCACTGGGCAGGGGATCTGGAAAGGCCTCCGGCAGGGCGAGGTTGAAACCGAAGCTGCCATTGCGATTTAGATGCTTACAGACATCAGGGCGAGCAACGTCGATCGGAGACGAGTTGATCAGCTTATTGCCGCTCACCAGGCGCACTTCACACAGCATGTCCCGCGGATGAAAGACCCAGCCTGAGAGGAGCGTCGGGGTGATGAGCTCGAGCGATCCCTGCAGCAGCTTGCCACCGTCGTCATCGGCAGCCTTGCGGCGCGGCCTCCACCAATCCAATCTAGGCATCGCCCTTACGTGCAGCTGATCGTTGAGACTGCTGCAGAAAGGGCATCAAAGTCAAGTCTAGTCATCCATCCGCATTTGCAACGTGCGCAGGCTGTTGAAATTCAGACCCTCGCTTGGCAGGTTCTCTCTGCTGGCCCAGAGCCTCTGCGGGTTCCCCAGAACTGGATTCAGTATCTGGTCCTGCTGAATTGTCTCCAGCGGTTCAATCGGATCGCATTACTGCTGCAATGCCTCAATGCGTTGGTGACTGGTTTAGCAGCGTGGCCCGCCAGCCGACTTGATCCATATGAATGAACGCCGTGTCGTTAGCACCGTCGCGAACCTGTGACATCCCACTAAGGCACGAAGTTGTCTATTGCATGTTGACCGGTCTTAGGTCTATATTTTCGATGATTGCCGTTTTGTTATGATTAGTATTCAGCGGCCGATCAGGCGCATCAGCCATCTGGGTGAGCGCTTTGCTCGCCGATTGTATGCCGGTTTAGAAGTGCTTCCTTGCTCTTTTCGAGGCTGCGAATTCGCACCCTTGAAAAGTCGAATAATGGGCGAAGGCTGGCCTGGTTGGCTATAGCCCATGCTTCCAAAACCGATGGCATAACCCAAGGCAACAACTGCGTCACGAATGAGGGCTGGAATTGCGCTGTACATAGCTTTACTCTGCGCTTCGCTTAGCTGAGTTTGCAGGCGATTTGTGGTTTCACGCAATCTCTCCAGAAGTGCTGGTTTGATTGTTTCCACTTCCGCACCCAAGGGGCGGAGGGCCAATTCCTCTCCGCCAGGGATGGTGCGAATGGCATTGCGCAATTGGTCTTCTGTACTGGCTTTTTGTACTTTATCGGAGGCGGAGCTTAGAATTCTAAGCTGAGTTTGACCCTGTTGCAATTGGCTTCTGATTCCAGCCAATGTGCCATAAGTCTGGAGAGGGATCAGCAGAACGAAGCAAATAGCAACTAAACTGGAGATGCGCCGGATCGTTTGTAGATGCAGGCTTGTCGGCAGCACCTTTTTGTTAATCATGTTGGCTAGCATGATTAGGGCTAGGGCCATGATCGGCAGACTGGCTGTCGCCCGTATGCTGTCGCTAACACGTACCATCCATTCAGGCTTGAATAGGGCAACCGGATACAATGCAGCGACAACTTGTGCTAAAAAGACTAAGATTAACCCTAAAGAAACCCATTGCAGGCTGACCGCCATTTGGGTTGGGCGCATGCTTGCGTCGTCAGGATCCATTATTGGCATACAAGTTCCATTAATTGCCTACACTAAGTATGGCTTGCCGAGTCAGATTATGCTTGATCTAGGGTGCAGTTTGGCAAATGCACTCTGTCGGCACGAGGCGGATCGGATGTAAGCCGGGTGAGATGCTCGTTTTTGGTCCCGAATCGATGGCTTTGAAGGTGTAGAGGAGTTCCGACCAAGGCCACCATCTCGATCAGGCCGAGGTGGATGCCGATGGTGAGCCAGCCCTAAAGCAGCTTGGTGCCAATTCATTCGCGCTCTCAACCAGGAGGATGTGGCAAAAAATTGTTTTGCCCGTATCTGTGCCTTCTATTGAGGGAATAACCTGCCGGAAGCTAAACTTGAGGCAGACGAAAGGCTTTTTGTTGTCAAATCTTGACAAGCCTAGCGGGCGCTTTTTTTGCCCCCTTGACAAACGCAGTAGTTGCGTCTAGTATTATCGAAATCACTGTTTTTGACATGGCATCTAAAAATAAGTTTGGCCTAGCTGCGCTTGCATCTCTGTCATTTGTATCCTGCGGAACTTCCGTTTTCGCGGCCCCAGTTTCTTTCGACCTCACAGCACCAATCCAAACCACTAATCCTTCGGCTACCGAGACTTCTGGCGGAGTTGCGCTTACTATTAAAGATGCTCTTGGTACTGGGCAGCCAACTGTTGCAAGCTCGGTTGGTTCAGGTGGTATCAACCAAGATCTACTAAACGGTTTGTGCGCTGCTTTTCGCACGGGATCTAGCTTTACCGGCATGAACAAATGCCAATACTCCAATACTACCACAGCTGGCCTGTCTGGTTTTACTCTTCAATTTGACACCCCTGTCAAACTTTCAAGCTTTCAAATTTTCAGACCTGGAGGCACAACCTTTGGTTCTCTTGTATTCACTGCAGGATCGACAACTGAAACGTTGACTTTCAGCAACCCCGGTGGGACCGAAGTTGCAAATGGCACAGCTCTCTCCACGCTAAGTTTTGCAAATCCTTTTTATGTAGCCGCCAACGTCCCAATTCTTGTTGATACTTCTGCTACACAGTATCTACCCGGCGAGACTGGTAGTTTCCGTATTAACAACTTTACAGTGGATGTGCCTGGTGCTCCGGCTCCTGTTCCAGTTATTGGTGCTTTTGCGGCTTTCGCAGCATCTCGTAGGCTGCGCAGTAGGGTTAACCTTTCTAAATAACACTTACGAGCCTTTTGGCTGTCTCCATCTGTACTTCGGCCGGTGCCTACGCACCGGCTTTTTTATGCTTGTTATCCCATTCGGGGCCTAGTTTTGGGATAAAAGCTTAAAACCGGTGATCCCTTTTTTTGTATGATGTTTGCTTACTGGTATAGCTTCAATTATTGTTCGCGTGTAATCCTCAAGGCGTAAGCCGGATAGTTTTTGGCTCCACTCATGCTTGTATTCAGGATCAAGCAGCCAATGGTAGTGAATATGTCTGGGGCGTTCAATGCGATCAAGTCGTGTAAGAGATAATGGTAGATGAAGAGGTATGTTATATTCATGATTTAAGCAATAACCGTTCATTTTCAGGCTACATGCAGCCAGTGTAAAGCTCACTTGACCACTGCCCCAGAAGTTATTTGGATTTGGGAGAATCATTCGCTTCCACATCTCTTCGATCAAGAATCGCCACCTCTCTCCAATTTCCTTGTCTCCACGAAACATTAGCAATCCACCGTTCCAATTAGCCCTAACAATTTGATTGTCAGCCGTGCTCATTAAAATGGTCAAATCTTCTAGCTTTGTGCCTGCTAGCTGGCAGCATGCATTCCAGTAATCTTGATAAGAATCATCCAACGGTGAGCTGCATATAGTGCGCATATCGACAGGTCTTGCTAAGAAGCCAATGGTTTCATCGAGATAAAGAGCAGATGGCTCATCAATGAAGAGCGTGTCTGAGTCGACAAATATATAGGAATCGTGGGCATGGTTTTGTTGAATATATTCGACAGCGTAAGCTTTGTTTGCATAAGGAAAATCGCGTAGATCTTGATTAAGGTTATCAATGATTAACGTTACTGCAAGGGCCTCTAGCTTCTGTAGTATGGATCTTGATACCATTTCTCCGTGTGGACTTATGGCATAAATAGGGTAATCACAATATGATCCAGCAAAAAGACGGATGCTTTGGGCAAGTCGCACGACTTGCTCCTCGAGAAAGCCAGGCTCGATGCAGCATATAAAAGCAACTGACTGACTATGAAGTGGATGATCGTGAAGTAAAATTTTCTTTTTGATCTTTTCTTGCCCGCCTACGATTTCGGCTAGTTCTAGGGTTAACTCTGGCCGCTGTGCCACCAATGCAGGTAGACGATACTTGCAATATGACACCACAACTTGATGTGAGAAATGGCTATGTTCAAACGGGTGTTTCCTGGCGTCCACACAGGCTTCTGCTGCACGAATATGCTGAATTGCATGTTTTCTTTCTTCGCCAGAAAGATTCATCTTGTTTAATTCACGGATTAGACGCACACCTGCCGCCTCAACTGATACATTGGATCTTTCCTGATTGCTATCACTCGCTAAGGTGTCAAGATTTAAGCCAAATCTCAAAAAATCATTTATTATATTTAACTTATACGGTAAGCACGTCAGAGATTCTTCGCCGACAACTTCATTCCAGAAACTGATGATTTGTTGATAGTCTAATGCGCGCAGCCACGAACGATCAGTACATAGTTCATCAAGGCTAAGCTGTGTTGCGTGGTATGGGTTGCTTGAAGGAGGGTTGATCAAGTTTTGCCGATAGCGTGACAGTGCGTATTGAAGTGGATTCCGAAGTGTAATAATGACTCTTACAGGAAGTGCATTGGCAACCTTGAGCCAAGATGATCTATTCGGTTGAATAAGATCAAAAAAATGATTGCTTAGGCCCTCCGTCGATAGCAAAATGGCTCTAATTTGAAACCCTCTTGAGCTCATAATCTCATCATTTATTAACTGGCTTTGTGTGGCTATCACTTCGCGCTTCTCTGTATGATGTGCTTCAGTCAGCCATTGATGCTTTGGCTCTTGTCTGCTTAACACATTTGATGGATATAATATTCCCTTCTCAAGCAAAACATTTCTGTTTTTGAAAAGCCAGTGCTGAAGAGAGGTCGTGCCTGTCTTTGGAGTTCCTGCATGTAGAATCAGCTCGCGGCCTTCAAGGCAGTGAATCAAATGCTCAAAAAGATTATCCATGATTATTGGGCGTGTGCCCTGTCAATCCCTTCTTGAGTGTCTAGCAGGTTTAGCATTCCCTAAGGGGTGCTCCGGCTCTTTCGATTATAGGTTGTCCTGAGGATCCGTTCTTCCGTGTGTCACTTCTGGTAAAGGCGCGATTGAGGCTTGCTTGATTCAAGCTGCTTGAGCTGGTGTAGGTTGAGAAGTTGACACCGAAAGCCATTAACGTTGTAGGAGCCTTAGCGACTTCCCCTAAACAGCTTTGGCCACTATCTCTGCATTGCAAACACTGATTTCTCTGATGTTGCGCTATTTTCTCTCGCATCAAGCTCCTGCTCAATTATATCGAGATAGAGCCGAAACTGTTCCAGGGCTATTCAATGTTGTCGCAGATCCTCCGGCACAGTTAAGGGCCATTCTTGCTTTGTCTCCAGGCTCCCCAGCTTGAGATTGCTATCGCTTTGGATTGCTTGCACCACATCGCTCCACGGGTTGGGCGATGCTGGCAACACCAGCTTCTTCTCCTCCTGGGGCAAGCGGAATAGGCCCTGTTGATCAAACGTGCACCACACCTCTTTTCCTCCCCAGCCTGGGGGCATGGCCATCGGATCCACTTGAAAGCCGCTGCGTTCCGTCAGACCTTTAGCTTGCAGGCCATCGCGCCATTGATCGCATGGTATTGGCCAAGGCTGTTGTCCAGCAGCCTGGAGCCAAATCTGGGCTGGTTGCCGCTGGCCGCGACGCCCGGCCCAGCCTTTTAGCGATCCCTGCAGCAGGCCATCAACATGTCCCTCTAGCCCCAGCAATTCGCCCTGCAGTAGCGCCTTCAAAAGATCCGCCGTCTGCTTGGGTCTACCCATCAACGTCAGCTCGAGCTGTCGGCTGCCGTCGGCGCTTAGCGCCAGCAGCCGTGGCTCCGGTTGCCAGTCCACGGGTGGGAGTTCTGCGGGCAACACGAGCGAAAATCCAGGCGTACCCTGCCAGCCGAGGGTTTCGCACACATCGGGACGCGATTGATTGATCTCAGCACGCGCAATCAGGTGAGGGCCCACAAGCAGGCGCACATCTTGGAGCGGCACGTCTTTCGCCACAACCCAGCCAGAGATCAAACCTGGGAGAAGATGTTCAATCCCGCCACTCCATGCTATGACGGCCTCTCGCCGCAGGCCCAAATAACGCTTGAGGCGACGCCCCTTTTTCTTCATTGAATTGGTGCTTGCTTAGGTCAAGTCTCTACGATAGCCCCTGAGAATGTCAATTCATATCATCCATGCCCAAGTCTGCATTGGTATGCAACTGTTTTGTTTCGGCATCTATAGCCGGCTCGGGATCGGGTTCATGTCTTGCCATTCCTCTTTGCTGTAGCGCGGTGTGCCCTTGGCAATATCGAAGGGATTGCGCAGGCAGGTGCCACCTTCAGCAGAGGAAAAATTGAGCATCGGTGTGGTGTAGAGACAGTTTTCAAAAAAATAATGATTCACCTGGCTCCAACGCCTGCTGCTTCTTTGCTGGATGGGCTCACCCCCATGCAGAAGATTGGCATGCCAGATCAGCAACTCGCCCCGCTTCGGCAGAAACTGCTCCTTGGCATAAGCATGCTCGTTCACGGCCTGTTGCCAGGACGGTTCAAAAAACCGCTGCGGGTGTTGTTCTCCCTTAACCGCTTCGCGATCCAGTCCGAGTGACCGTGCGCTCTGATAGGGCAAACGGTGGCTGCCAGGAAAATAGATCAGTGGTCCGCTCTCCTGTTGAACATCCTGGAGCGCGATCCAAACGCCGCACATGAACCCATGGGGATAGCTGTGGAAATGCACGGCATCACTGTGAAAGTGTTGCTCGCTGCCAACGGCAAAATTGAGGCTTTGAAAGGCAAAGGGTTCCCTACCATAGAGATGCTGCAGCAGATCCAGCACCACCGGTTCTAGTGCGAGAGCCTTAATCGAACCATGATCGATCCAACCATCCTGTAGTCGTGGCGGTCCGCTTTCCCCTCCTTCCCAGCGTTTGAGATCTTCTTCAAGACGGGCTTGCAGATCTTCAACGACACAATCAATCTTTGCCAGCCATGTGCTGTCGCTTAGATTTATCAAGCAGAACCCCTTTTCGTGTAGCGACATCGCTTGCTCAGACCAGCGGCCAAAGCAGCCGGTCTCAAGCAACTTTTCAAAATCGCCGCGGTCGATCAGGGGTTGACCGGTGAGATCGAGGGGCATGAATCAGCGAATGGGAAGGGACGCTGTTCTGGCTGTTGTGGTTGTGTTTGTAATCGCCAAGGATAGATTCTCCTCGAGAAGGCTGAGGTGTGGGCTGTAATTTGGATCCGCCTGTAGGACCGCACCCCAGCGATCGAGCATGGCCTGTTTTTCACTCTGCCATTGGGTATGGGCATCGGCGGTAATTGGCGCACCACGACTTTTTGATTCGTGGTGGATCAGTACCGCATCGGGACAAAACAAATTGCGATAGCCTGCTTGTTGAAGCCGCAAGCAAATATCAACATCATTATAGTTGACGGCAAAGTTAATAGCATCAAATCCTCCGACTTCTTCGAATACTGCTTTTCGCACCACAAGCGCTGCCGCTGTAACGGCGCTGAGGTTATGGGCTAACTGCAGCCTTAATTGATAGCCTTCCTCATCAGCGGCCAGATATTTGTGGGCGTGGCCTGCAATGCCTCCAATGCCAAGCAGCACCCCGGCGTGTTGGACGGTGCCATCGGGGAATAACAGCTTCGCCCCAATCGCTCCAATTTCCGGTCGTAGAGCTTGTGCCGCCATGGTGGCAAGCCAACCAGAGTGGGTGGCCTCCACGTCATTGTTCATCAGCGCAATTAACTCGCCTTTGGCAAGTGATACGGCTTCGTTGTTGAGTGCTGCATAGTTAAATTTTCCAGATCGCCGCAGTACCCGCACATTTTCTTGTTTCTCTAGATGGGCAAGATACTCCAAAGTGGCAGGCTCGCTACTGCCATTGTCGATCAGAATCAGTTCCGTTGGCGGATTGCCGCCTGCATGTTCCGCCAGCGACGTGAGGCAGCAGCGAAGCAGGTCGCCCTGGTCCCGTGTGGCAATGATCACACTCACCATTGGTGGAGGATCCGGTAGGGGCCAATGGATCAGATGTCCGCCCGTTTGATGATGGGAAACCTGAAGATTCTGGCCGTGTCGAGCAAGGAACCTTTGCAGGCGATCGGCTGTCTGGTTTGATGATCGAGGCTCACCCGATTGATCATGGCGGTGATAGAGAACCTCGGGCAGGTGGAGTATTTGATCCACATCGCAAAGGGCTGTTGCTTCTAGCGCGATGCCATACAGATCCGGCGCCTCGCCATTGGCATTCAGAACCTCACAGGCTCTGATGCAGAGATCAGCGCGGATCAGCCAACAGTGTGAATAGTGAGGATCGCTATAGAAAAGATCAGGATTCCATGCCGGTTTGAATTGGGGAGAATGCCGCCTTCCCGTGGGGCTAACTTTATCTTCATCTGCATAAAAGATGGCGGCATCGGCCTGGGCTTGGATCATGTCGCTGAAGCGAGCCAGCGCTTGTGGTGCCAGTTGATCTCCTGCCTGCAAAAAAACAATCCAGGTTTGTCGATCACCATCCTCTAGTTGTTGCTCTGGCGGCAGGATCTCAAACGCTCCGCTAACTTGCTTGCTGAGGCTATCGATGGAGAGTTTGCACAATTGATTGTTTGCCCGTTCCCCCCAGATCCAGATGGCAAAGTTAATTGATGTGGGTTTAGTGGCAGCCTCAGTTGAAGCAAGCTGGCGTTGTTCAGCTTGGTCGAGCAACGCCGGTAACTCCACCCGTTCGATCCACTCATCGTATCCCACTAGCGCAAAGCTTTGACGAGACAGGAGCTGGTTATAATCTCGCCATTGTTGTTTTAATGAACGCTCCCTCAGGGTTTCTTTCCTGTAAGCGGGATGAAGTCTCAGTAACTTCGTCGCTAGAAGCCTTCTTGCCCGCCATAATGGTTGTGGGACTAACCTTAATTCTAAGATTTGCGGATCGTCTCTAAGACCCTCAATTTCGAAGCGTGTCGTTTGCGTTTTTTTTCCAATGCGTACCAAGCGGCGCCTTCGTTTACCGTTTACAAGGATCCTCCCTTGATTGCGATTGATTAGGCCGTAACTGCGCATTGTTTCTCCCTGGAGTCGCACCGTTAACAGATACCAACCAGGCCGCGCAGGCTCGCGAAGGGACAGCGTCGGGCGCTGACAGCCCAACTCCCAGACCCAATCTTCCCGAAGGCGCAAGCCAGTCCATCGCTTAAGGAGATTCACTGGCGATGGCTTGCTTGCATGCCGAAGACAAACTTAGTTAAACTAAAACCAACGGCACAGCTCGCTAACACAGTGAAGAATCCCTTACTTCTCCAGTCATTTTGTGGATCTTCGGGGAGTTGCGGTGCTGAGAGCAAGGCCATGAATTTCTGTTGCCGCTTGCTCTCAATGCGAGCCTTTTCAACGGATGTCAAGGCTAGTTTATAGGAGTCGGTGGCGAAGCTCACATCCGACTCTAACTTGAGTACATCCGCCGCTTTACGGTTCAGATTTCGGCCTTTGCGGGAAACCAATGAGCGCCTTTCCTTTTGTATTTGTTCTTCCAGTTCCCTCACTTGGTCGGCGACGACCGCCACTTCGGGCTCGGCAGGATCCTTAAACTGGCGCTTTAAGGTGGCCAACTCCACGCGCAATTCAACCAGTTTTTCTTGGAGTTTGCTGATCGTTTGGCTTGCTAGCTCGGCTTCACCTTTGGGGTCGATCACCGTGTTGGAGTCTTGATAGGCCAATAGTCTATTCTTGGCTTGATTGAGATTGCCGCGCGCCCGGCCCAGCTCTGATTCGGCAAAGCTCAGTTGCTTTTGGCTGATGTCCTGATTGAGGCGATTCACAAATTGTTCGCTCTTGGCCAGCATGAAGCGATTCAAATTCAATGAGGCTTTCGGATCCAGGCCAATCGTGCGCAGAACAATGGCTCCAGAAAGTTCATCAAGGCTAACGGCTACCTGTTTTTTGAAAAAACTTAGTCTTTTCTCTTTGGATAATCCTGGCTTTATTCCGGCAAATCGATCGAGACCCGTTTGGGCATAAGCTTGGTTGAGATTGTAAGTGCGCTCAAGATCGGCTAACACTTGCGGCGATTGTAGGTAGGTTTTCAGAAACCGCGCATCTTCCAGCGAGAGCTGATTGCCCCTGCCCAGCAGCGAGGCCAAGCCAGCACCAGCCATGTTGGTTTCACTCTCTTCCGCTTTGCGGATCACAAAGTCGGATCGAGTGACATAGCGATCTCGGGCAATCCAATAGAAATAGATGCCAGAACCAATGATCGGAATCAGCAGCAGTTGGGTGACCGATAGATGGCGCAGTGGCGAGGACCGAAGGCGCGGCGGCTTGATTGGTATTACCTTTGTTCCCGTTAGGAGGGTTGACTGCTCTTCATCAACCTGTTCTTGCTGATCCTTTTTTAATAAAAATCGATTCAGGGGATTAAAGTTATCAACGTCAATCATGCTGGTTCAGGGATGAGTTGATTGCAGCTTTGGCGGTTTGGTGTTTCCGCTTCGTTTGGCTTCAAGAGTTACTCTTCGATCCCCCGTTGGGGAGGTGTGGCCAGTAGTCGCTCGGTGTGGAGGGCAACCGCCTGATCGAGGTCATTGAATTCCTCTATTTTACCACCATCAAGGATAAAGGCCCGATCGCAATGCAGCTTCAATCCCCAGAGGTTGTGATCCACCATCAAGAAGTCGGCAACTTTTTTGCGCTCCATCAGGAGTCTCTTGCTCTTTTCGCGAAAGCGTTGGTCGCCGGCCGCAGTGACCTCGTCAATGAGATAAACATCAAAATCAAAGGCCATCGACAGGCCAAAGGTAACCCTTGAGCGCATGCCGCTGGAATAGGTTTTAAAGGGTCGATCAAAATAGACACCGAGTTCCGCGAATTCTTCAACGTAACGCACTTTCTCATTAACCCTTTTCTTTTCACTATAGATGCGGCTCACGAAGGTAACATTCTCCCGCCCCGTTAGGCTTCCTTGAAAGCCACCCACCAAGCCAACGGGCCAAGAAATTGTGCTATCTGTTCGAATTGTGCCACTATCGGGTAGATCAATCCCCCCAAGGATGCGTAGTAGGGTGCTTTTGCCAGCGCCATTGGCTCCGAGGATGGCGATGGACTCGCCCGTTTTAATTCTAAAGCTTAAGTCCTTGAAAATGGTCGTCTTCTTGCCTTGGTAGAAAAAGCTTTTGGTTAGGTTGTTGACTTCAATCATCGTTTAGCCCCCTCTTGGGTATCACTGGGTCAGCAGCTTGCGCTCATTATTGTAGTAGAGCCAGAATGATATCGTCATCAAGGCAATGGTCCAGACTATGGCGTATTCCAGGTTTGCGTCGGGTGTAAAGTAGTCATCACTCATCGATTTTCGGTTTAGTTCGATGATATGCATCAGTGGATTCCATACGAAGAATGCCCTCGACCATGGTGGAAAAATCCAGTAGCGGAAGGGTACGCCTGAGAGAAACCAAAGGATGCGTGGAATCCAAAAGGCTGTTTGTTTGAACGCCGGTATTAGGTGGGATGCAGTCATGAACATCAAGCCAGTGGAAAAGCCGATGCAGGAAGCCAAGAGGATGGTGAAAAAGAAGAGCCCTAAGTTGCTCATATAAACTTGGTCGAGCACGATCCAAGTGCCGATGCAGATCACAAGCAGGCAGCACGTATACAGCCCGGTTTCGCAGATTGTGCGTGCAATTACCGTGTCAATTGGTTTGACCGGTTTGTAGAAAAGTAACGCCTCGTTGGCCTCCATCGCAGTGACGCTCCTGCTGGCAATCTGGCTAAATATCGTGAAAAGAACCGTGCCGGATCCAAGAAACAGCACGACGTTTAGGCTGCCGCCACGATGGATATTGATCACGGTCAAAAAGATCACCCAAATCGCGATCAATCCGAGTGGTTGAATCAGAACGCCCAGAAACCCTCCTTTGACATCGCTAACGCGGGTGCGCAACTCGCGATAAACCAGCGCATCCACCACGCGCCATTGCACTTGCCAACCACTCAGGCGTTGCAAGCCGTCGGCGCCGCGGGCGTGGCGTCCGTTGGCCCCCCTTCCGGCATCAGCAGAGCTTGCTGAGGGATCCAAAGGCCAACGCCGGGTGAACGATTTGCAATCTAAACCCTCGATTCGATTGTGTTTGCCCTCTCCCCCAGCCAGCTCCCCAGGTCCCCGCGCAGTCCACGGCCCACCCGCCGCTCGATTCGATCCAGCACCGCCTCCAGGGCCAGGCCACCCAACTTTCGCCCAATGCCTGTTGCCATCAGCCGTGAGCGGAGCCCTACTTCGGCCCACCCCCCCAGGCTCTCTTCCTTTGCCCCAAGCACGGCCTCGAGGCTGAATCCCAGCGACTCCATTCCGCCTGGCAAGCCAACGAGGCGGCAACCGTTGCTCCGTACCTCTAGCTGCTCTCCCTTCCATTCCGCCCGCAGTGTGAGGGTGGGAACCACCTGCCACTTCAAGACTTGATGGGGATTGGAGCGATAGGTGAATTCCCCGGGGGCAACCACTGTGAGTCGCTCCCTGGCCAGTAGGGCCGTTACCGGCCGCTCCACCAGGGCCAGATAGGCCAGTAGACCACCTTGTGTGGCCCCCGGAGCGATGATCGGCAGGCTCAGCTCGCGGCGGCGCAGCAGCACGGGCTGGATGGCCATGGCCCTGCGATGCGGTGGCTGTGCTCGACTATGGCCGATTCCGCTTGCCACCGGTCGTGAACGTTCGCCCGTCCACCGCTGAGGTGTTGGGCATTCCATCCCGTGCTCTGGCCCGGATCCCCACCCTCGGGCCCCTGCTGGGTTCCGCCAGCTTGGTTGTTGGAGCCGCGGACTGCCGCCGTGCCCCCCTCACCGCCTTGCTGGCCTGGGGCCGCAAACCCTCCGGTCGCACGGCGGAGTTGATCGCTCGGGAGCGGGGCCTGCCGCTGTGGCGCTGTGAGGACGGCTTCCTGCGTTCCCTCGGCTTGGGCCCCGACGGGCCTCCCTGGTCGCTGGTGATTGACGATCTGGGCATCTATTACGACGCGCACGCGCCCAGTCGGCTCGAGGCGTTGATCAGCCAATCCCTCTCCGCCGAGCAGTGCAACCGGGCCGCTGCCCTGCGAACGCTCTGGCGGGCGGAGCGGGTGAGCAAGTACAACGGCGCCCGCGAAACCATCCCCCCCAGCGAACCCTTTGTGCTGGTGGTCGACCAGACCCTGGGCGATCTCTCCATCCGCTTCGGCATGGCCGATGGGTCGAGTTTCCAGCGCATGCTCCAGGCCGCTCTCGACAACCATCCCCACTGCAGCGTGCTGCTCAAGATCCATCCCGATGTGGCAGCGGGTCGCAAGCGCGGCTATTTGGCCCAGGCTTCGCTGCGCCATCCGCGGCTGCGGATCTGTGCCGATGGGGGCCATCCCACCGGCCTTTTGGAGCGGGCGGAGGCCGTGTATGTGGTGTGCTCCCAATTGGGCTTCGAGGCTCTGCTTTGGGGTCGCCCCGTGCACTGCTTCGGCATGCCCTTCTATGCCGGCTGGGGGCTCACCCACGATGCGCTCACGCCACCGCCAAGGCGCCAAGCCCACCGCCCCACGCTCGATCAGCTCGTTCATGCGGCCCTCGTGGCCTATCCGCGCTATACCAATCCCCACCGCGGCCAGCCCTGTGGGCCCGAAACCCTCATCCGGGCGATCGGACTGCAGCGAAGGCGGCAACGGGAGCTTCCCGCCGCGGTGGAAGCCTTTGGCTTCAAGCCCTGGAAGCAGCCGATTCTGCGCCGCTTCCTGCGGGGCTCCCAGCTTCGTTTTCGCCGGCGCCATGCCCCATCGGTGGGTGCGGCTTCCGCCCTGGCGATCTGGGGGCGGGACCCCGGCCGTGGCGTGGCCCGCCGGCTTCTGCAGCAGCCTGAGGCGACCTTGCTGCGCATCGAGGACGGCTTCCTGCGCTCGGTGGGGCTCGGGGCCAATCTGATCGCCCCGATCTCCTGGGTGGTCGACCGCAGTGGCATCTATTACGACGCCGGCGCCCCATCCGATCTGGAGACGCTCCTGCGAACCCATCACTTTGATGAGGCGGAGCGCGGCAGGGGGGCGGCCCTGAGGCAGCAGCTGGTGGCCGCAGCCCTCACCAAGTACAACCTGCAGGCACCCCCCTGGCGCCGTCCCCCCGGCACCCGCCGTGTGGTGCTGGTGCCCGGCCAGGTGGAGAGTGATGCCTCCATCCGCTATGGGGCCCCCGACCGGCAAACCAACCTGGCGCTGCTGCAGGCGGTTCGGACTGTCGAACCCGAGGCCTGGATCGTGTACAAACCCCATCCCGATGTGGTGGCCGGTCTGCGGCGGGAGGGTTCGCCGCAAGCCGATCTGCAGCATTGGTGCGATGCCCTGCTCACCGAGGGCTGCATGAACCAGCTGCTTCAGGAGGTGGATGCGGTGCATGTGCTCACCTCCCTGGCTGGCTTTGAGGCCCTGCTGCGGGGGGTGGAGGTGCACACCTGGGGGCTTCCCTTCTTTGCCGGCTGGGGCCTCAGCCACGATCGCCTGACCTGCCCACGGCGGGGACGGCCATTGGAGCTCGACGCCTTGGTGTACGCGGCACTGGTGGCGTACCCCCGCTACGTGAGTCGCCGCAGCGGACTCTTCATCGAGCCGGAGCAGGCGATTGAGGAGTTGCTCGAATGGTTGCGAGAACCTTCGCAATCGCCGAACTGGTGGCGCAGGATCTTTCGCCACTGGGGACGTTGGAAGGACCGTATCGGGCCCCACAGTTCCTGTTCAGCACGGCTGTAAGGTGCCTTGTCCCGTTGTGGGATTTCCGCGTGAGACAAGTGGCTATCGAGGGCCCAGTGCTGCTGCTGATGGGGCCGCTTGGTAGCTTTTTTGCGCGGCTCGCCGCTCACCTTGAGAGGAGGGGCGCCAATGTCACAAAATTGAGTTTTCCGCTCCACGAATTCGGCTTCCCTGCCCATCAGAGAGTTGCCTATGCCGGCTCGATGACTGAATATAAATCATTTCTGCGCTCCTTGATTCTGGGGCGTGGCATTCGCCATCTTTTCATGTATGGGGATTTTATTGATCCTCATCGACTGGCGATTGATCTGGTGCGCGAGATGAATGCCGAGAATGCGTTGCCTCACACCATCGAGGCCTGGGTGTTCGAACTGGGGTATGTTCGTCCGAACTATGTGAGTCTTGAGCTTGAGCGTGTCAACGCTCGCTCCAACCTCAATCTCCCTTTTGGTTTTTATCGAGAATTGCCAGCGGTTGGCGAGATTACCTCTGCACCCAGGGATTGCGGTATTCGTTGGCGTAAGTGCTGGAAGACTCCCACCTTCATCCAGCATGCCTTCACCTCCTATCGGATCATCAGCGGCCCCCACAAGCTGCAACCGCAGCCCTCCTACATCTTGGCCCAGGTGGCTGGCTTATTGCGCAAGTACCTTTATCGGGTCAGCGAGCGGTCGATTCACCGGCGCCTGCTGGATGGCACTCCCTATACCCTCGTGCCCTTACAGGTTTCAAGCGATTCGCAGGTGAGTCTGGGATCGGATTATGCCGGCATGGAGCCGTTCATCGCCCAGCTAATCGCTTCCTTTGCGCGGTATGCGCCATCGGATCAGCGACTGGCCTTCAAGCACCATCCCCGCGATCGCGGCTACAACCATTACGGAGCCCTGATCCAGGATCTGGCCCGCCAGCACGGCGTGGCCGAACGGGTGCTCTATTTCCACGATGGCGCCCTCGGGCCGATCCTCAAGCGGGCCAAGTCCGTGCTCACCATCAACAGCACGGTGGGGTTGCAGGCCCTCTATCACGCTGTGCCCACAAAGGTGCTGGGCCGCACCTTCTACAACCTGCCGGGACTCACCGATCAGCAGCCGCTGCGGCTCTTCTGGGGCTCCCCCCAACCCTCAGACCGCGATTTATACCGGCGTTTCTATCGTCACATGATCGAAACCACCCAGATCAATGGCAATTTTGATGGCCGCTTCCCTTTTGTCAGCACCTTCACCGTCTCGCCATCCCTGGCCGTTCATGCGATCGGGCCTCGTCCGGGTGCTGTTGAGCTTCTACAACGATTGTTGACCCTCGCACGGGGCTTCGCCACCTACTACCTTCAATTGCTGCTCCTTAGCTTCGGCGCCCGCCAGTCGGCCCGGCGCCTGCTGGAGCGGGCTTCCCAGCTCGGCTTAGCCGGCCTGGGGGTTGAGGTGCTGATGGAGCGCAGGACCGACCTGATCGATCGGCCCCAGATTCATATCGCTAACCACGGGAACCCCCTGGATGTGTTGCTGGTGCAGGGCTATTTCCGGGAATGCAGCATGACCACAGCTGCCCGCCACCTGCGCTGGATCCTGCCCTTCTTCGCCGCCAGTGCCCGCAATTATGGCCATACCAACCTCGATCATCTCTCCAGCCGCTCTCGCCTCGCTGGCCTGCGTCACCTGCTGCGCGTGCTGGAGAGCCGGGGCCGTTTATTTCTGTTTCCCAGTGGCTCCCTGATCACCCCCATCACCCAGCGGGTGTCGGGAAGTCTGCATGTGCTCGGCCGTCGTAGTGGGGCGGTGATCATTCCCTGGACGATCCGCTACCGGGGTTTCCCGCGCTGCGAAGACGCCAGCCGTTACCGCCCCTTCAGGCTGATCGTGCAGCGCTTATTCGGGCCCCAGGCCACGATTCTTTGCGAGCAGGGAGCCACGATTGATCCGAACGCGTTTGCCGATCAACATTCCCTATCCCTGTATATTCGTGAGCTTTATGCAGGTAAACTTAACTGTTCGCTGGCCTCTGCGTCACATTCTCCCAAACAGGGATGAGGCCCTTAACCACAAATTCCTTGTGTTGCCTTGGTTGCAACTTGCTGAGGTCACAGCGCATTAAAATCTCGCAGATCTGATTGAAATCGCGAGCAAGGGAGAGGCTGATGACCTTGGCATTGCCGAAGCTCGTATATTTCTTCAGCAGTAGTGGTGCTCGAAACGGCTCTTCGAAATGTTGCTCAAGAATGAGCTCGAGTTCACCCAGTTTGTTCGCGAGAGGCGCGAAGCCTGGCTGGTTGCTCCCCTCGGCTCGTAGCGGGAAAGGATAGCGAGCAGGTGGAAGGCCATCATCTTCCCCGAAAGGGGGCCTTAACAATGTCGCGAGGAAGCTGTGGTTCAGGTTTTCGCTGTGCTGGAGGTGGTTGAACGACACCATGCCCAGCAAATTGGTATGGCCCGTGGCCAGTGGAATGCTCGCCATCGCTTGCAGCAGCATGCGCAGGACCGGGCTGGTGCGTTGGTAAGGGGTGGCAACCAAGGTGCGGCCGATTTCGGCGTAGCGAATCCCACTTCTGCGTAAGTGCTGATCGAGGCCCGGATAACAGTGCTCTAAATAGGAATGACGGCCATCCCACTCTGCGCCATGCCATTCGGAGAGGCCCATGCGCAGCGACCCCGCCAGGCAGCGACGCTGCCGATCCAGGATCAGCAGGTGCCAGTAGTGGGAATCCCGGCCGTCAAGGTCCACCTGTTCCGGGCCGAGAGGGGAGATTCGCCGATAGGTGCTGGCGCGCAGGGAACCCACCCAGGTTGCGATCGGTTGGAACTGAGCGGCGGAAAGAAAATAAGCGGAAAAATGATTTTCATCGAAACAACACTGATTGGGGAGTTGTTCGAGAATATGGTTAAAGGCAAGGTCTTCCATTCCAGATCCTCTGGCTTTCCCCGTCTCCATCCTCCTACTCTCCCGCTTGGGTGATCACCAGTCAACTGCGCAATGCCTGTTCCCAAACTGCCCGGCATCGAGTTTCCGCTGCAGGGGCAAAGAGTTGTTTTGCTCCATCAAGGCGCCGGCTCGACCATCGATCATTTCTTGCGCGGCCCCCTGGAGGCCTGGGATGCTCGGATTCTAGAGGTGGATTCCGCTGAGGCCCCAAATACTCCGTTGGAAATGTCTATTCAAACCGCCCACCTAGTTGTGGTCGTTCGCTATCTGCCGCGTCCCTGGCTCAGGGCCCTTCGGCATCTCCGCAAGGCAGGCATCCCGCTGGTGTACGTGATGGACGACGACCTTCTCGACCCGGCCCTGCTGCCGCAGCTGCCCGCTGCCTACCGTCAGCGACTGTGGCAGCGGATCACCCGCCAGCGAGCGCGGGTCCCCGAGTTGTGCGACCTCATCTGGGTGACCAGTGCGTTTCTGGAGCGCAAGTATGCCCATCTCGGTGCCCTGCGGCTCCCCCTCAGTCCCCATCCCGGCTTGCTGGCGCAGCGTCCCCGCCTGCAGCTGGCCTATCTCGGCAGCAGTGTGCACACCTTGGAGTTCGCCTGGCTGCGGGAGCTGCTCCTCCTGCTTCAGAGCCGCCATTGCCACACCCATGTGGATCTCTTCGGTGACCTCAGCATCAACCGCCAATTCCGCGATCTTCCCCGCGTGCGCATCCTCCACCCGATGCGCTGGCCCAGCTATCTGGCCGAGACCGGCCAGGGCCGCTGTGATCTGCTGCTCACTCCCCTGCTGGAGAGCCCGCTCAACGCGGCGAGGGCACCGGTCAAGTTCATCGACGCGGCACGCTGCGGCGCCGCCGGCCTCTACTCCGATCGCTTGCCCTATCGAGGCTTCATCCGCCCGGGCGTCGATGGCCTGCTGCTGGGGGATCGTCAGCAGGAGTGGTTGGAGGCGATTGAGTGGCTGATCGGTGATGGCGAGGCCCGGCATCGACTGGCCTCGGAGGGACGGCGTCGCGCCCTGCAGCTGAGTGGGCTTCCCGATCCCCCGGGGATGGGGAGAGCTTCGTAGCCGTGGGAAACTCCCCTGACGTCTTCAGCCCATGCCTGCATGTCACCCAGCGCGGCATCCACAACACGCTGCGGTCAACACCCGCTGGTGGCAGGGATCCGCTGGGTTTCCATCGGCCTGATGGCCCTCGCTGGGATGCCCGGCGGCAGCGCCTTTGCTCAGGCAGCCCCGAAGCCCTCGACCCCCTCGCGGCCCGCCGAGAGGAAGCCGCCTGCGGCGTCGGCGATCGATCCTGGCCTGGCGGCCAACCTCCGCTACAGGCTGGGTCCGGGGGACAGGCTCAAGATGGCGGTGTTCCGGATGGAGGGCTACGAGACCACCGCCGAGGTCCTCAGCGATGGCACCCTCAACCTGCCCCGCTTGGGCAGCGTGCCGGTCTGGGGGTTGAGCCTCGATGAGGCCCGAAGGCGCATCACCGCCGGTTACGCCACGATCCTGCGGCGTCCGATCGTGTATCTGGATCTGGTCGAGGCGCGCCCGGTACGGGTGTCCGTGAGCGGCGAGGTGCAACGGCCGGGGCTCTACAGCATCGGCAAGGGTGGATCGAATCAGCTCAGCAGCAGCGGCCCGGGATCGTCCCCCAGCACCGTGATTCAAACGAGCGGCGCGCCGACCCTGCTGGATGCGATTCAGAGGGCCGGAGGTCTCACGGCCTACGGCGATCTTCGCCGCCTCACCGTGCAGCGACCCAGCGGCGGCCCGGGATCCCCCGTGCGCACCTATCAGTTCGACTTTCTCAAGGTGCTCTCCGGCACTGGACCGGTGACCAACCC
>Ga0114973_10000897_pt1 | contig 22421 bp, 25 predicted proteins | sample M_140807_MF_Meta_FD_87025 | JGI IMG/M metagenome (GOLD analysis project Ga0114973, IMG submission 87025) | Freshwater microbial communities from Lake Montjoie, Canada to study carbon cycling - M_140807_MF_MetaG | ecosystem: Environmental > Aquatic > Freshwater > Lake | place: Lake Montjoie...
CAGCTTCCATTCGGGCCAGATAGCGATCCGCCAGCGGCCGGACATAGGCATTGGCGACGGTGGTGCTGGTGCGGGGATATTCCCGGATTTCCGGCGCGATCTCCGAGGAGAGCGAGAGCGACAGTGCCGGGAAGCGGCGGCTCACGGCCTCGCCTAGCGCGCGTTCATGCGCCGGGTTGGCATGGGCGTGGAGAAAAACGATGGCCAGGCTCTCAGCGCCCTCCGCGACCAGGGCGGCGACCTCGGCCAGCGCGGCCTCGAGGTCAAGCGGGATTTCAACACTGCCATCGGGGGCCAGGCGTTCGCGCGCCTCTCGCCGCCAGGGGCTATCTACAAGGGGCCGCGGCATGGTCAGGAAGATGTCGTAGAGTTCGTATTTTCGTTCGCGGCCGATCTCCAGCACATCGCGGAAGCCTGCGGTGGTGATCAGCGCGGTGCGCGCGCCCTTGCGCTCGATTAGCGCATTGGTGAAGAGCGTGGTCGCATGCACCACGCGGCCGACCTCGGCAGGCAGCCGGCCGGCGCGGCGCAAGACCTCCAGCGCCCCCGTCAGCGCACCGCGCGCCGGGTCGTCGGGCGTGGTGCTTTCCTTCCAGATGGTGGCGCGGCCGGTGGCGGGGTCGTGCAGGACGAGATCGGTGAAGGTGCCGCCGATATCGATACCCAGAGACAATGACATGTGTAGCCCTCTAATCGGCGCGGATATTGCCCTGCGCCGCGACAGCAGCCCAGCGCCTGCGGTCGTGTTGGATGCGGGCGGCGAAGGCTGGCCCTATTTCGGCAATCGCGTCCAGGCCGCGAGCGGCCAGGATAGGCTGGGTCGCGGGGGCGGCCATCGCCTCGGTGAACAGCCGGCCGATTTGCTCCACCAGTTCGGGCGCCATGCCGGCGGGGCCGACGAGGCCGAACCAGTTGTTCATGTCGAGTGCCGGGTAGTCGCGCGTGAGCAGCGGAAGGTCTGGCGCGAGCGATGTCGGCTTAGCGGCGGCCAGCGCCAAGCCGCGCACCTGGCCGCCGCGGATGAGTTCGATCACCTCAGCGATATTGGCGAACATCAGGTCGATCCGACCGGCGGCGACGTCGAGTGCGGCCGGAGCACCACCACGATAGGCGACATGGACGAAGCGCAACCCGGCATCGGCGGCGAAATGCTCGGCGGCGAGCTGGTTTGTGGAGCCGTTGCCAGTGCTGGCATAGCTGAGTTCGCCAGGCCGCGCACGGGCGCGGGCGACCAGCTCGGCCAAGCTGCGATCGCGCGATTGGCCGGGCACGATCAGCGCCATCGGCGTGCCAGCAAGGTTGCAGACCGGGGTGAGCTCCCGTTCGAGATCGAGCGGAATCTGCGATCCTGGCACGGCCGGCGCCACGCTCATCATGCCCATGATGGCCGAGGCCAAGACTGTGCCATCCGGCACCGCGCGGGCGACCGCCCCTGCCGCGAGAAAGCCCAACGCGCCGCTGCGCGTCTCAGCAATAACGAGCGGCCCGCCGCGCCGCGCAATGGCTTCAGCTGCGATGCGGACGGACTGGTCGACCGCGCCACCGGGGGCGAAGCCGACCAGCACACGGATAGCGGCACGCGGCTGCGAGAGGGCCGGCGTGGCAAGTATTGGGGTGGCAAGAAGCAACCTGCGGCGCATGATCTGGTCCCCGTGGAAAGCGGCGCGCGACTGGATCTGGACGTGCTCTCCGCGTTCCAACGGAACGGGTCCAGGCAGTGGAGAGATCATGTCTGATGGTTGATGCGATGGCAACGGGGATGGAGGAAGTGTAAGCTGACGGTGACGCGCGCCACGATCCAGGTGCCATCGTCATCCTGGCGCCAGCCGAGGCGACTACGCCGCGCGACCACGACTTCATCAAAGATACGATCTTGGCGCTCCAATACTGCGGCCTCACCGCTCGTCTCCTGCCACCGCCGCACGAGGACATCGGCATAAGCAGGCCCGAGCTCCAGGAGCACGGCACGCCGCCCCGCGCGCTCCGCTGCGATCATGGTGGTGCCCGAGCCGCCGAAGCAGTCCAGCACAGTGTCGCGCGGCTTGCTGCTGTTGCGGATGGCGCGCTCGACCAGCGCCACCGGCTTCATGGTGGGATGCAGGTCGTTGCGCGCCGGCTTGTCGAAGTGCCAGACATTTCCTTGGCCTGAGCGTAGCGGGTGAGGTTCGTGGCATCGCTCCAGACGGCGGTGCGATAGGGCTTGGCCAGCCGCTCACGCTCAGTCGCGCTGACGGTGGGTTTGGGCGTGGTGGTGGTGCTGTGGGTGCGGGCATATCCCACCGACCAGAATGCGGCCGGCGGGGTGAGTGGCCCGCAATCCTCAACGACGAGGCGAGGCCTGAGGCTCGGCGCTGCGCAGCAGCCCTTCCCAACGCATGATCTCAGCCCCGATGAAGCGCGCGGTCTCCGCCTCGCTTGTGATCGGAATGCGGTCCATGCCGAATTCCGTGAAGCGCGTACGCAGTTCGGGTGTGTTCAGTGCCCTGGTCAGCGCCGCGTGCAGCGCTGCGCGCTGCTCCGAAGGTGTCGCACTCGCCACGACAATTGCGTTCCAGATGCTCATCGAGGCGGGCACGCCGGCTTCGATGAGCGTGGGCAGGTCAGGCGCCATCGGGCTGCGCTGGGCGGTGGAGACCGCCATCGCCCGCGCCTGCCCGCCACGCGTTGTCGCCAGCGCCGTCGAGCTGGCATCGAACAGCATGGCGATGCGCCCGGCCGCCAAATCGAGCGTCGCCGGCGCGCCGCCGCGATAGGGAATCTCGTTAATGTTGACCTGCGCTGCGCGGATGAACATCAGCGCGGTCAGCCCGTTGGTCCCCCCCGTGCCGGTGCTGCCATAATCGAAACGGCCGGGATTGGCGCGCACAAGCGCCAGGAATTCCTGCAGATTATTCGCCGGTACGTTGTTAGCCACCATCATGATCATCGGCGCCTCACTGACGATGGTGATGGGCGTGAGCTCTGAGTAGTAGTCTAGGCTGGCATTCGGCGCGATCGCGCGCAGAACCGAAAAGCCGTTATTTGTAAACAGGAACGTATGCGCATCTGGCGTGGCGCGTGCCACCGCCTCTGCACCCAGTCCACCGCCGGCGCCGGCGCGGTTTTCCACAACCACCGGGTGCGGCAGCTGGGTGGACATGGTTGCCGCCAGCACCCGCGCCACCACGTCAGTGCCGCCGCCGGGCGCATAGGGCACGATGAGGCGAAGCGGCCGTACCGGCCATTCCGCCGCCGACACCGGCTGAAGCGCGGCGCAAAACAGCGCGGCTGCGGCCGCGAAAGCCCGGACCATTGTTCTGTTCATTGTTTTTTGCTCCCAATTATTGTGCTGTCGTCAACTCCGTCCGGCGAGGGCAGCGAAGCGCTGGGTGATCGCCGCGGGCGAAAGCCCGTAGGTGCGGAATAGGTAGGGCGCGCCAGCGCCCTCGGCGAAGACATCGTCCACACCCAGCCGGACGAAAGGCAGCGAAAGGCCGCTTTCGGCGATCAACTCGGCCACCGCCGAACCCAGGCCGCCGATGATCGAATGATTCTCCGCCACGAGCACAGGCTTTCCTTCTGCGGCAAGCGAGGCAATCAGCGCAGTATCGAGTGGCTTGATGCTGGTGACATTCACCAGCCCGACCTCCAGGCCCTTTTCCGCGAGTGCCTCCAGCGCCTCTAGCGCCAGCGTCACCATCACGCCGCTGGCGATGATCCAGCCATCGCGCCCAGGCCGCACCACCTGCGCTTTACCCAGCGGCGGCAGACTTTCGGGGGTGAATAATTTCGGCAGGTCCCCGCGCTTGATCCGCATATAGGCTGGGCCGTCATGGGCGATCAGTTGCGCCAGCAGCGGCGCCACGTGCATCCCGCAGGCCGGCTCCACCACCACCATCCCCGGCAGCGCCCGCATGAGCGCGATGTCATCTGTGGCCTGGTGCGTGGGCCCACCCGGCGAGGTCAGCCCAGGCATGAAGCCCACCAGCTTCACATTGGCCCGTGGATAGGCAATCTGCAGCACCACTTGGTCAAAGGAGCGCCTTGTGGCAAATACGCCGAAGGTGTTAACCACCGGGATATCGCCGCAGCGGGCCATGCCCGAGGCGACGCACATCAAATTCGCTTCCGCGATGCCGATATTGAAAAAGCGCTCGGGTAGGGTATCGCGAAATAAGTCGGTCTCGGTCGGTCCGGTCAGGTCGGCGCCCAGGCAGACAATGCGTGGATCGGCCTCGGCCAACGCCAACAGCGCGCGGCCATAGGCTTTGCTCTCGACGGCGGTGCTGGAGCGCCAGACGGCGCCGGAACTGGCGATGGTGATGGGGGCACGGGCGCTCATCCTTCCAACTCCACCAGGGCCTGCGCCGCCACATCGGGCGGCAGCTTGGCGAAATGTGCCTTTCGTCCTTCCAGCGCGGTCACTCCGCGGCCGGGGATTGTGTCGGCCAGCAGCACGGTCGGCCCCGCACCATACCCACGCGCCGCGGCGAAGCCGGTCAGAAGGGCCGCCAGATCGTGCCCATCCACGGTGATGGTGTTCCAGCCGAAGGCACGCCACTTGGCTGCGATGTCACCCATATCCAACACGGACTTCGTCGAACCATCGACCTGCATGTCGTTGATATCGACGATGGCGCAGAGATTGCTTAGCCTGAAAGCGGCACCGGACATCACCGCCTCCCATGTCTCGCCCTCCTGCAACTCACCATCGCCGATCATGACATAGACACGGCTGTCACTGCCCTGCCGGCGCAGCGACAGCCCCATACCCACGCCTACGGAAAGCCCCATGCCCAGTGAGCCGCAGGTTGCTTCCACCCCCGGCAGGCGCTCGCTGGCAATGATTTCCAGCGGGCTGCCGTCCACGCCATATTGCGCAAGCTCCTGCACTGGCAGCGCGCCGCGCTCCGCCAGTGCCGCGAAAAGCCCGACGCCGTAATGCGCGGGTGAAAGGATGAAGCGGTCGCGCCCCTCCCAGCCCGGATCATCTGGGTCAAAGGCCATCTCATGGAAGTAGAGCGCAGCGAGGATATCCGCCGCGCCAAGACCCTGGCCGACATAGCCCTCGGCGATTGGCGCGACCATACGCACAACATGGCGGCGCAGCCGAAGCGCTTTTTCGGCCAGGGCGGCGCCTTGAAGGCCAAGGCGATGGGAAGAGGTCATGCTGTAAGCTCCAGGGCAAGGGCGTCGACCGCGAGCATCGCATCACGGATCGAAGCTGCGGTCAGACAGGGGCCGGCAAGATGGGTGATGTGCGGGGCCGTCATTGTCACGGCCGCGATCCGCTCCAGCGCCGCAGTGTCATCAACCGACATGCCGATGTCCGACAAACGTGTCGGCAGACCGATTGCGGCACAGAAAGGGATCAGCCGGCGCAGCATGGCATCCTCGCCCGGTGTTGCCTGCAACTGCACCAAGAGCCCAAAGGCCACCTGTTCGCCATGCGGCTTGTGCGCGACAGCGACCTCGCGCGTGAAACCACGCGTCAGCGAATGCGCCAGCGAAAGCCCACCATTCTCGAAGCCGAGGCCCGACATCAGAATCACGGCCTCGACCGTCGCCTCGAAGGCAGGCGACAGGCGGCCCGCGGAGGCATCGGCCATGGCCTGCGGGGCGTGGCGGAGAAGCGTCTCGAAGCCCAGGGCCGCTATGGCGCCCGCAGTCAGCAGCGGCGGTGTTCCCTGCGGTGTTATTCCATCGACGGAGGCACACCCCTCAGCCTCGAAACGCTTGGTCAGCCCGTCGCCTATGCCCGATCGGAGCAGGGCCGGTGGCGCGCGCAGCAGGATCTCGGTGTCCACCACGACAGCGTCGGGGTTGCCGGGCAAGCGTTCCACGCGGTCCAGCGCCCCATCCTGGCGATACATGACGAAGATACGGCTGGTCGGACTGTCATTGCTGGCGGCGGTTGGCACGGTGACTACCGGCAGGCCACGCTTCAGCGCCACAGCCTTCGCCGCATCGATGGAGCGCCCGCCACCCAACCCGATAACGCAGCCGGCTTCGCGCGGCAGAGCAAGATCCAGCGCCGCGACCGCGCTATCCGAGACCTCACCTTGCAAGGCGGCGCTGCCCACGGCCACGCCCGCGCTGCGCAGGATATCTTCCAGCGCAGCGCCATAGCGCGCCAGCACATCAGCATCACCGACCAGCGCAGCCACGCGGCTTATACCGGCCACGACGCTGCCGAGTTCCGTGATGGCGCCGGGCCCCTGGAGATAGAGCCTTGGTCCCCCAAAACGCCGGATCATACCGGCTCGCCCAGCCGCCGCCCGCCCAGCGCATAACCCGCCTCCGCCAGCCGCATTACAGGCAGCATGGCCTCCAGCCCAGCCAGCGGTGGGGCGCCGCGGCGCGCGCGGTCCAGGACATCGGCAACGAAGGGCGGATACTGCCCTACATTGGTAGTGTGGGTGCGGATAACGCGGCGCGCGCCATCATTGGCGGTGACAAGCACCGTCTCGGGATCCTGTACCACGACGTAGTGCCGTGGTGTCCGCAGCGCGAAATGCAGATCGAAATTGCTCGTCGGCGCGGGATAGAGATATCCCGTTTCTACTTGCGCGATCGCGCCGCCGGGCCCGGCAAACGCGATATTGCCGTAATCCTCCACCGCATGCCCCCAGGCGGCGTTGGAGAAATGCGCCGAGGTCGGGCGCGCGGCCTCGCCCCAAAGCGTCTGCACGATGTCGATAAAGTGGACGCCAAGGTTGAGCATGCAGCCGCCACCCGCCAGAGCCGGATCCAGGTTCCAGCCGCAGCCGGCATCAATATAGCGCTGCGCGAAGCCGGCGATGAAGCGAAAGGCCATGTGCTGCACGCCGCCATCCTCGGCCGCCATGTCCTGCAGCAGGCGGAAGAAATCGCCGTTGCGGAACACCAGCGGCACGGCGCAGAAGGCCCCGCGCGCGGCGGCTAGTGCCGCAATGCCCTGGACCTGCTCGACATTGACACCACAGGGCTTTTCCAGCGCGAAGGGGATGCCTTCCGCGATCAGGAATTCTGCTTGGTCAGGCATATCGGCGTGACGGCCTAGCGCGAAGACGAAATCCGGCTTCTCCCGTCGGCAAAGCGCACGGAAATCGCGGTCGAATGCACAGCTGTACCGAGCGCCCAGCGCGGCGGCACGGACTGGGTCCGGATCGGCCATACCGGCCAGTGTAAGGCCTGGCAATGCAAGGGCCGGCTCAAGATACAGCGGCAGATGCCAATGCGACGCACCGATAAAGGCGACCCTCATATTTGTTTCCTCCAATGCGACGGACTATGCCGCACATGCTGAAATGTGTCGACACTAGGATTGTAGGAAATCGCCGATCATGGCATAGTCCCACTCCAAGCAGCTAAAGTGTGGACACTGATAAGGTCCACCACGGCGTGCGGTAGGAGGAAAGCCGGGCATGGACCTGATCACAAACGCCGCACGTGCGCTCATCGGCCTGCGCTCCGACTGGGTGGCTGCAACGCACCCGGTGGAGGCGAGTGAGCTGCGCCGCTTTGTGCACGCCACGATGGACACCAACCCCCGCCATCGGCCCGGCCAAACCGGCCAGCGGCATCCGCTACCCGTCGCCCCACTGGGCTTTCCCGTGCATGCCTATCGCCGCGAGGCGGCGGATAACTGGGACCCGATCGAGGGACATGGCGACCCGGAATTCGATGGCGTATCACGCCTGATGCGGCCGCATCTGCCGCGCATGCCCATCCGCCTACGTGGCGTACTCAATGGCGGCTACGACTATGAATTCTTTAGCCACGCAGCGTTGGGCGAAACCATCTTCAGCCGCAGCACCTATGTTGATGTGCGGCAGAAGGAAGGCCGCAGTGGCCCCATGGTGATTGTTACCATCAGCGACGATTTTGCCGCTGGCGAGCACCGCCGAATGCTGTTCAGTTGCACCACCAACCTGATCCTGCGGTGATCATGGACGCGTCGGGCCTCATGCCGCTCGCGGGCGTCCGGGTTCTGGAACTGGGCAGCGATGTCTCGCTCGCCTTCGCCACGCGGCTGCTCGCCGACATGGGCGCCGAGGTGCTTCGCCCCGAGCCTACCGAAGATTGTTTGCGTGGAGCGCCGCCTTTGCTGGCGGATGGTGAAAGCGCGTTGTTCATCTACCTCAATGCGGGCAAGCATCTGGCGCCGGCCGGTGTTGCGCCCATTACCGAGGCCGGGCTCGTTCTCGCCCTCGCAGGACACCCCAACTTGCCTGCACGCGATGACCGCGCACGGCCGCCGGTTGTGGTGCTAAGCCCGCATGGCCTGTCCGGCCTACGCGCCGGCGCGCCCGGCAATGCCTTCACCACCCAGCATGGCGGCGGCTATGCATGGCACCAGGCATCGCCAGTGAGCGACACCGAAACTGCGCCGCCACTCGGCTGTCCGGACCGCGAGGCCGCGATGCTGGTCGGTCTCATCGCCGCAAATGCCGCCATGGCCGCGCTGGCTGAACCGGATGATGAAATCGCACCCTGGGTCGACCTGTCAGCCGAGGATATCTTCGCCTGGATGCTGGTGGATGCCCTGGCGGAATACCATGACGGCGTCCTTGTCCCGGGCCGCAAGCGCCAGCCGGGGCGAGAGATCACCATTGCCGGTGGGCTGATCTGGCTGCTGCCATGCGCTGACGGCACCATCGTCGTCTCACCCAGGGAGGATCATCAATGGGCGCGCTGGGTCGCCTTGATGGGTGATCCCGAATGGGCGCGCGACGGGGAATTATGTGGCACGCGCGCTGCACGCACCCGCAACGCGGCAGAACTTGGCCGCTTGATGCGATTATGGTCCGCGGGCGTTGCGGCCCGGCCGATCTTTGAGCAGGCCCAGGCTGCGCGCGTCGCCTGCTTCCCAGTCAGCACGGCGCCTGACCTACTGGCCAACCGCCAACTCGCAGCAAGGGCATTCTTCCGAGAACTCGCGCTGGCCGACGCTGCCTTGCCCATGCCTGGCCTGCCATTTGCGATGCGCGATGGCGCCGGTGCGCGGCTGGCCCGCGGTGCCGCTGTGGCAAGGCCCGCAAAGGCAGCCGGCTTTGAAACGCCGGCGCGCCGTGTGGCGCTGGGGGGCGCGATGCCGCATCGCCCGCTAGCGGGCATTCGCATCGTTGATTTTTCCTGGGTCGTCGCCGGGCCAATGGCGACGAAGATGCTCGGCGCGCTGGGTGCCGAGGTGATCAAGATCGAATCCTCGCAGCGACCGGAGTTCGCCATGCGTGGCGGTTGGTTCGCCGTGGTAAACAACAACAAGCGCAGCACGACCATCGACATCACCACCGCGCAGGGACAGGCGCTCATCCGTGACCTAGTCGCGCAGAGCGACGTGGTGGTCGAGAATTTCTCCTCCCGCGTGTTGACGAAAAATGGGCTTTCTTACTCCGATCTAGCCGCAGTAAAGCCGGACCTGATCTATGTGTCTGCTTCCGGCCTTGGCCGGGAAGGGCCGGAGCGTGACCTGCTCGCCTATGGCTCACTGCTGCAATGCTACAGCGGGCGCGTTGGCCTGATCGGCCGCGCGAACCCACAACTCGAGGCCATGGGCGTGATGCCGGCCTGGACTGACCCGGTAACGTCGCTGTGGGAAAGCCTAGCCATCCTGGCGGCCTTGCGTCACCGCGCGGCGACCCGGCGGGGCATGCATATCGACCTTTCGATGCTGGAGGCAACGGTGGCACTCCTCCCAGACGCGCTGCTGCATGCGGGCCTTGGCCGGACAGTGCCGCGCAATGGTTGTAGCGAGGACCTCTCGGGGGCGTACTCCGGTATATTCCGTTGCGCGGGAGATGATGCGTGGCTGGCCTTATCGGTGACGACGGAGGCCGAGTGGCAGGGTCTCTGTGCTGCAGTAGCGCTGGCTCCAAGCGCGCTTAGGGCTAAGCCACAGGGTGATGCCCTCGCCGCCTGGTGCCGCGAGCGGGATGCCGCCACGGCGGAGGCGATGCTGCGCGCGCATGGCGTGCCAGCCTCGGCCAGCCGCGGAATATTCGACTTAGTCAATGACGCGCATCTCAAGGCGCGCGGCCTGTTTCGTCAGGTCGAAGGTGGCGCCTGGAGTATTGCGTTGCCTTGGATGCACGCCTCGGGCGACCGCGGCGCGCTGGCGCAGATGCCCGGGCTCGGTGCCGATAATGATTATGTCTTCGGACACCTGCTTGGCCTCGATTCCAGCAGCCGCCAGGCCTTGGTCGAGGTTGGGATAATCCGCTGAACGGCAAAGAAGAAGGGACCACGAGGTGCTGAATGTCGAGACGAGGGAACCGCCGGTGCGGTTCTTTGACGAATTCGCGGAAGGGCAGGATCTGCCGACCGTGACGAGAGGCCCGATGATGGTAGGCCATCAAGTGCGCTGGGCTGGTGCCTGCGACAATTACGAATCCGAGTTCCACCACGATGAATATGTGGCCAAGGCGCAAGGCTTGCCGGGTATTCTGCTCTCGGGGCCACTGATGGCCTCCTGGCTGCTGACGACGGTGAAGGGCTGGGCCGGCCGGGGCGCGCGGTTGGTGCGCTTCTCCGATCAAAACCGCGGCTCCACCATGCCGCGCGATATGGCCCATTTCCACGGGCGGGTGAAGCGCGCCTATGAGGAGAATGGCCGGACCTTTCTCGAGTTGGAGTGCTGGGTCAGCAACCAAAAGGGCGAGGTGACAACACCCGGCTCGGCGCTCGTCGAAATACCCAGGCGGGGGGCGAGTGCATGAGCACCGTTATGACCGAACCGACCGACGCTGAAGCCCAAGCCTTCCTCGACGCATTGATTGGGCCCCTTGGTGAGGAGGTGACCACGCTCGTGGAGCTTGGCGCCGTGCGCCGCATGGCGCTGTGTATGGAGGATCTAGATCCGATCCATTTTGACGAGGTGGCGGCAAAGGCGCGTGGCTATCGCGGCATCGTCGCGCCCTGGCCGTTGCTATGGCTCTATTTCTTCACCTGCACCATCTACGAACACGACTTCCCCTTCGGCAAAGCCACAGTGCACGGCGCCGACGAATACGAGTTTCACGAACCGATGATCGTTGGCGACGTCATCACGGTTAGGACAGCGATGGTGGAGGCCAAGCTGAAGCATGGCCGTGTTGGTCGGCTCGGCCAGGTCGTGTCCGAACGGCGGTTCACCAACCAGAGGGGGGAACTCTGCGCCGTGCTGCGCACGATCCTTTTCCGGCGTTGAGCGAGTTTCCCGACTACATCACCGCGGAGGTGAAGGCGGTGATCGGCGCAGTCTCGCCGCCGCAGATCGCGACGCATCCGGTGGAAGCGAGCGAGATCCGGCGCTTCCACCAGGCCGTGATGGAACATTCGCCGCGCTACTGGGATGAGGCTGCGGCCACGCGCTATGGCGGGGTTGTGGCGCCCATGGGCTTTCCGGTCCACGCGCATCGTCGCCCCGAAGAATTAGAAGACCCGCTCGAGGCCATGGACCGCCCAGATTATGATGGTGTGGACCGTGCGCTGCGGCCGGGCCTGCCTGAGGTCGTGGTGCCACTGAAGCGACTGATGAATGGCGGCTACGAATATGAATTGTTCCGTTATGCGCAACCCGGCGAGCGCATCGTCCTGCGCAGCCGCTATGCCGACATCTACCAGCGTAATGGCCGCACCGGCCCGATCGTCTTCGTCGTTATTGAGGACAGCTACGAGACCGAAGCCGGTGAGCGCTTACTGCGCTCCATCAACACTATGATTCTTCGATAGGGGCCGAGACGATGGGGAATATTCAAGGCGCTGTCTTCGACGATGTCGAGATTGGCCAAGACATACAGAGCCTGGTGAAGGGGCCGATGACGACGGCGCACATCATGCGGTGGTCGGCAGCAATGGAGAACTGGCATCGCATCCACTATGACTGGAAGTATGCAACCGAGCACGACAAACTGCCTGACGTCATGGTGAATGGCAGTTGGAAGCAGCATGTCATGATCCAATTGCTGTCGGACTGGGCCGGCGACACTGGCTGGGCCTGGAAAGTCAATTTCCAGTTTCGCGGCATGAACGTGCCCGGCGATACGTTGACCGCCTGGGGCCGTGTCACGGGCCGAGAGGAGCGCGGCCAGTGGGGTATTGTAGACCTCGAGATCGGGATGCGCGACCAAAACGGGAATGAGGGCACGCCGGGTACCGCGCGCGTTGTGCTGCCGCGCCGCGGCGGCCCGGCCGTGCCATACCCCTTCGATCCCGCGATCCTGGGGGGCTAGAGCGATGCCGGACCTGCCCAGGACGGTCCATCTGATGGAGGTCGGCCCGCGCGATGGCCTGCAGATCGAACCGACCATTTTGACGACCGATCAAAAACTAGAACTGCTTGCCGCCATCGCCGAGGCTGGGGTTAAGGAGATCGAAGTGGGGTCCTTCGTGAACCCCAAGGCGGTGCCGCAGATGGCCGATACCGAGCAGGTCTTTGCCCGCCTGCGGCGTGAACCGAACGTCACCTATCGCGCGCTGTGGCTCAATCCGCGCGGTCTCGACCGCGCGGTCGCCGTGGGCAATGTGGATCTCGACGGCCGGCTGCAACTCACCGCCAGCGAGGCCTTCGTCAAGCGTAACACGAACCGCAGCATCGACGAGACCTTCGCCGATCTGCCGGACTGGATCACGCGCTACCGGGCGGCCGGCGTTGCACCGGACTGTTTGGGTTTGATGGCCGCCTTTGGCTGCAACTTTGAAGGCGATGTCCCCATCGCCCGCGTTGTCGACATCATCGCCAGGGCCGAGGTTTTACTGGTCCAGGCCGGTTCCTCGCTGCGGCAGCTGGCACTGGCCGACACCATGGGCTGGGCAACGCCAGATCGCATCCGCCGCATGATCGGCGTGGTGCGCGAGCGCTGGCCCAACCTCGCAATCAAGCTGCACCTTCACGATACTCGCGGCACCGCTATGGCCAATGCGCTGGCCGCGCTTGAGATGGGCGTACGTGAATTCGATGGCTCCATCGGCGGTCTGGGCGGCTGCCCCTTTGCCGGCCACAAAGGCGCGGCGGGCAATATCTGCACCGAGGACCTCGCTTATATGTGCGAGGAGATGGGCATCGACACCGGCATAGACCTGCCAGCCCTGGTGCGCGCAGCGCAGATGGCAGAGGCCATGCTGGGCCACCCCGTGCCTGGCAAGGTCATGAAGGGCGGCCTGCTGCCGCGCCGGACTGCGGCATGAGCCACGCGCCGCTTGCGCATGTCACGGTTCTTGATCTGACGCGGGTGCGCGCTGGGCCTACCTGCGTGAAGCAGCTCTCCGATTGGGGTGCCAAGGTCGTGAAGGTGGAAGGCCCGGCCGAGGACGACATGACGGGTGAGCGCGACGGTTCGGACTTTCAGAACCTACACCGCAACAAACAATCCATCGTACTTGACCTCAAGCACCCTGATGGCGTCGCCGCGCTCAAGCGCCTTGTCACCCAGGCAGATGTCGTGGTGGAGAATTTCCGACCCGATGTGAAGCATCGCCTCGGCATCGGCTATGATGAACTGCGCGCGGCCAATCTGCGTCTGGTCTATGCCTCCATCTCAGGCTTCGGGGAGGATGGCCCGTATCGCGACCGCCCAGGCTTCGACATGATAGCGCAGGCAATGGGCGGTATGATGTCTGTCACCGGCATGCCGGGCCACGGCCCGCTGCGCGCCGGCGTACCCATCGCGGATCTGTGCTCCGGGCTTTACGCCGCCATCGGCATCCTGGTAGCGCTGCTCGACCGCGAGCGGACGGGGGCAGGCCAATGGGTCAAGACCTCGCTGCTACAGGCCCAGGTCGCGATGCTCGACTTTCAGGCAACGGCCTGGCTCATAGATGGCAAGGTCAGCGGCCAGAGCGGCAATGATCATCCCTACACGACGCCGATGGGCGCCTATCCTGCATCTGATGGCGATATCCTCATCGGCGCATCCGGCCAAGGCCAGTACCGCAAGCTGTGCGAAGCGATCGAGGCGCCAGACATGCTCACCGATCCGCGCTTCGCCACGGCCGATGCCCGCCTCGCCAACCGTCCGGTCTTCAATAAGGTGCTATCCGTCATCACCCGGCGGCGTGCAGTCGCGGAATGGGTCGCGGTGCTGAACGCCGCGGGCATCGCCTGCGGGCCGATCAACACCATCAATCAGGTTTTTGCCGATCCGCAGGTCCGGGCGCTGGGCTTGGCTGTACCGGTAGAACACAAGCGCCTGGGCACCCTTAACCTGCTCGGCGCGCCACTGACGCTCTCGGCCAGCGAGGCACGGATCGTCACCGCAGCACCCGATAAGGGCGAGCACACTGACGCGCTGCTGATCGCTGCTGGATATACGCCGGCAGAGATCTCTGGGCTGCGGCGCAGCGGTGCCGTCGGTTAAACCGTGAAACCCCAGGGAGTTACAGCCACAATGACGAGCATCCGACGGCGGGCCGCATTTGTCGTAGCATGTGCCGCACCCTTCATCGCGCGCCACGCCTTGGCGCAGGCGCTATGGCCAGCGCGTCCCATCCGCCTCATCCTGCCTTTCTCCGCCGGCGGCGGCGGCGACAGTTCTGCCCGGCCGCTCGCTGCGAAGATAAGCGAAATTCTTGGCCAGAACGTGATCGTAGAGAACCGCACTGGCGGCAATGCGGTGGTCGCCGCCTCGGCCGTGCTGCAGGCGCCGCGGGATGGCCACACTTTCCTCGTTGATGCGGCGAACCAAATCACCAACCCTCTGCTGATACGCGACCTGCCCTTCGACTATGCGCTGTCCTTTCTGCCGGTGACACAGACAGCGCGTTTCCCGCAGGTGCTCGCCGTAAGGGCTGATTTTCCGGCTCGCAACGTCGCGGAATTCATCGCCTATGCGAGAGCAAATCCAGGCCGGGTTAGCTGCGGCACGCCGCCTGCCGCCGGCGCCGGCCACCTCGCCCTCGCCCTACTGGAGCAGCGTGCTGGCATCCGCCTGTTGCACTCCCCCTATCGTGGCGGCGCGGATGCGGCGCGCGACATCATGGGCGGGCAGATCGACAGCATGATCCTAACCTCCTCCTCAGCCCGTGCACCGATCGAGACTGGCCGGGCTCGGCCATTGGCGTTGACGGGGGTCGAGCGGCTGCCAACACTACCCAACACGCCGACCTTGGCGGAGTCAGGCTTCCCCGGCTTTGACATGGATGACTGGAACGGACTTTTCGCGCCCAGCGGCACGTCTGAGGAAGTTATCATGCGTATGCAGGCGGCGGTGGCGCAGGCCGCGCGTGCCCCCGACCTGCTGGCGCGCATGGCGCCGCTTGGTACTTTGTTGGGCGGCCAAAGCACCGAGGTCTTTGCCAACTGGGTCGAAAATCAGCGCGAAGTGGTGGCGCGCGTAATCCGAGAGGCAAGCATCACTCTGGGTTGATGGCAGGTTCTTAAGCGCCGCTCCGTTCCCGCAACGCATCTTCATCGAGCATATGTTCTAGAACGCGGAGCGCTCCCAGCACATTCGCGCTTGCGAGTGCCGAGGCGAGCACCGGGTCACGATCCTCGAGCGCGGACAGCAGGCGAGAATGGTCAGCAATGGAGCGCTGCACGCGGTCGGAGTTGGCCAGCGTTCGTCGCCGAAAGCGCAGGCTACGCAGCACCAAGCTGTCCAACTGCCGGAGCAGAGTCCGGTTGCGGGTAAGTTCGGTGAAGCGTTCGTGAAAGCGGACATTGCCCCAGTAGTAGCCGTCGCGGTCGCCACTCGTCGCCGCATCCTGCATTGCGGTCACGATAGCACGCAATTCGAGCAATTCCTCGGTGCTCGCATTCTCGCAGGCCTCGCTGGCGCAGAGGCCGAGCATCGCGGCACGCACGCGGTAGATTTCCCTGATTTCGTCGCGATCATTCTTGGAGACGCGCGGGCGGCGACGTGGCGGAATCTGCACCAAGCCCTCCTTCTCGAGCATGACCAGAGCCTCACGCACCGGAGTCCGGCTGGTATTGAAGCGGCGCGCCAGATCCACCGAATTGAGGTCACTGCTTGGCGGCAGTACGCCGTCCAGGATTTCCGCGCCGATGGTGCAGGCTATGTCGATGACGAGTGATGCATGCGTCTCACCACGCGACAGAACCCTGCTGATGATGGTGTGGAAGCGTTCAAAGTTCGGTGAGGGCGTGGCTCTGGCTGCCTCGTACATGGCTGTCACGCCTGAGGCATCGTCGTTCCAAGGCCATCATTCCTCATGCCGGTGCCTCCTGTTCTGTGCGGCTTGTCCTAGCGCAGAAACATACTGCCCGTCATCCGACTTGTCAGAAGGGCGTATATTGCGCAACCAAGTCCACCGAGGGTGCAGCGCTACCAAACAGGGCGGGATCGAAACTTTCGGGTAGCGGGGCGCAGGCCTCAATGAAGCCTATCACATCCGTACTCGGCGTGTTCGCACGGTCCAGCAGCACCCGGTGGGAGATCACCGCAGGCAGGCCGGCGCAGAATGTCGCCATTCCGGCGGTCACCTCGGCGATACCAACCTGCGACAGGGCGCGGAAGCGGATGATGCCGATACGCGCGGCGCGTCCCGTCACGCGCCCAACCGGTCCCGCAACATCCCCGGCGAAGCGCTGCACGCGCGCTCGGGCAGTCACGCGCTTTGTCCAAGGGCTAGCCTGATCATAGCCGACACGATGATATTCTGGGCTGTCCAGCACCTCGTAATTCTCAATGTCATACATCGCCAGATAGCGTGGCGCGCCGCCGCCTGTGTTCATGTAGCGCAAGCCGGTCAGAAATCCCGGCACGGCAAGGCGCTCGGGGATGTGTTCGCCATCATACCAGGCGTTGAACTCCTCCTCGAAGGCCGAAGGTGGGTGCATGAAGACCAGCAGAAAGCCTTTATTTGACATGCTTATGATCCTTGTTCCTGGGCGGATGGCCTGGTGAGGGGAAGGAAAAAATCCAGCACCCGCGCGGCGAAGCCGTCTGGGCGCTGGTAGGGAAGGAAATGTGCGCCTTCACGATCGAGCGCGATACGCGCGAGGCCAGGCCGCATCAGTGCATGGACCTCATCGGCGAGCGCGGGCGGCAGCAGCAGGTCATGCGCTGCAGGCACCAGCAGGGTCGGGCAGCGGACGCCTGGCAGATCAGCGCGGGCATCGGCCGTGGCGAAGCCCAGCACTAATTGAGCATAGGTCAGCGGATCCTGGGCAGCGAACGCGGCGAAGTAGGCCTCATAGCGCGCATCGCGCGGCTGCGCCTCGAACGGCCGCTCCACCGCGCTAGGGAGGATCGCGGCCATGCCATGCTCGCGCACCGCCGCCGCTCGCGCCTCCAGCATCACGCGGGCGCCCTCCGCCGTGCGCGGCGTAGGGTTGGAAAGAACCATCGCCACGACCCTGTCTGGGTGCCGTGCGGCAAAATTTGTCGCGACCATGCAGCCTACGGCACAGGCGATGGGCAGCAGCGCAGTCAGGCCAAGATGTGCTCGCAGCGCTTCGATATCCGCAACATGCTGGTGCAGCCCCGGTGGCGGGCCGCATGGCGAGGCGCCGGAGCAACGAAGATCGACGGCCAGCACCGCGAAATGCGGCTCCCAATACGGCAGGCAGGCGTCCCAAAAACCCAGGGAGGCGCCCATCGGATGGATCAGCAACAGCGTAGGCGCCGCATCGGAACGGCACCCGGTCAGACGATAGTTCAGCAGCGTCACCGGGCCGTCTCCATCAAGAATCCCTTCACGGCCGCGGTGAAGGCGGCCTCGGCTTCGATCTGCATCATGTGCGGTGCACCGGGCAGCACGCAGAAGCGCGCGCCGGGAATGGCGCGCACCACGGTGGCCTCCGTTACAGCCTGTGGTGTTGCCACATCCATCTCCCCGGCAATGGCGAGTGTGGGCACCGTCACCTCGCCCAGCCGGGGCGTGGCAGAAAGGCCGGCTATGGCATGCCAGCCAGCGGACCAGCCCGTGACGTCATTCGACAGCAGCCTTTGCCGAACCCGCAGCACCGCGGCTGTTTCGCTAAAAGCCTCGGTGAACCAGCGCGCGATAGTTTGGTCGGCAACGGCAGCCATGCCATCGCGTTCTGCTATCAGGCCGCGTTCGCGCAGCATCGGTCGCACCGGCTCGGGGAAGTCACCGCTGCAGCCACAGGCAACCAGCGCGGAGACGAGTTCCGGATGCCGTATCGCCACCATCTGCGCCACCATGCCGCCGAAGGACAGGCCGACCAGCGCGGCACGGCCGCCTCCAGCCTCCCGGATCGCGCCAGCAACGTCATCAGCGTAGTCCTCGATCGGCCGCGGCCGGCTGACTGAGGGTGATACGCCATGCCCCGCCAAGTCCAGGCTAAGCACGCGGTGCGCCGAAGACAGGCTGGCCGGCAGGCTGCCCCAAAAGCCACCATCGAGCCCCACGGGATGCAGCAGCACCACCAGCGGGCCTTGGCCCTCAGCCACGCCATGCAGGCGTATTGCGGTCATCGGCTAAGCCGTCCGGTGCTGCGCAACTCGTTCATCTCACCTCGATTGTGTCGACAGTTAGATGTTTTTCGGCACTTCATGTCAACGGGATCAAGGGAACACGAATTCAGCTTAAATTCATCGGAACCTCTGGTCTTGCTGAGGATCTGGTGGCAGAGAGTGTCGACAGAAACCTGGGAGCTCCCCCTGAACCAGCAGCCGGAAAAAGCGCCGCCGCGTCACCCCCCAGTGCGGCCCGATTGGCTCGCCATCCACCAGGAGACGGCGCTAGAGCCCGACATGCCCATCATAGATGCGCATCACCATCTCTGGGGCGAGGCACGCGGCCGCTACTTGCTTGAGGATTTCCTTGCCGATGCCGGTGGCGGCCATGACATCCGTGCCAGCGTCTTCATCGAATGCGACAGCTTCTACCGTCATGGTGGCAACCCGCTCTTTCATCCGGTCGGAGAGGTGGAGCACGTGGCCGCAATGGCAGAACAGGCGGCCGCGTTGGGCATTCCGCGCGTGGCAGATGGCATTGTAGGCTTCGCCGAACTCACCGCCGGCGCCGCTGTACGCCCAGTGCTGGAGGCTATGGTAGAAGCCGGCCGCGGCCGCTTCCGCGGGGTGCGCCACATCGCCGCTTGGCACCCCGACCCGGCCGCGCGGGGGTCCATGGCCACGCCTCCCCCCATGCTGCTACTGGATCCATCATTTCGCCGCGGCTTCGCCCAACTTGCCCCGCTTGGCCTCAGCTTCGATGCCTGGATGTACCATACACAACTGGCCGAACTTCGTGACCTTGCTGACGCCTTTCCCCATACCCAGATCGTGCTGAACCATGTTGGCGGAGCCATCGGCATTGGCCCCTATTCCGGCCGCCGCCGCCATGTCATCGCCGCCTGGGGCGCCGCCCTTCGTGAATTGGCCCACTGCCCCAATGTATCCCTGAAGATCGGCGGCTTTGGCATGCGGCTCTTCGGCTTCGCCATGCATGAACGCGTCACCCCGCCTGATAGCGAGACGCTGGCCGAAGCCTGGGCGCCGATGGTGGAAAGCTGCGTCGAGGCCTTCGGGGCCGGCCGCTGCATGTTCGAAAGCAACTTCCCGGTAGACAAGGCGGGCTTCGGCTACACCACGCTGTGGAACGCCTTCAAGCGCATCACTGAAGGCTGGTCGACGACGGAGCGCTCAGCGCTGTTCTACGGCAACGCCAGCCGTTTTTATCGCATCGCTTCATGAGGAGAAGAAACGCTTGGCCCGACTGCCGTATCTGAGCCGCGAAAGTCTGCCGCCCGAGCACCAGGACATCCTTGAGCGCGACATCACGCTGAACCGTGTCATGGCGAACAGCCCCGGTGCGGCGCGGGCCTTTACCAACCTTGGCATGTATATCCGCTTTAAAAGCGCACTTGATCCCAGGCTGCGCCAGCTCGCCATCATGCAGGTCGGCTGGGTGGCACGCAGCCCGTATGAATGGTCGCATCACGTCCGTATCGGCAAGGAATTCGGCTGTTCAGACGACGATATACGGGCGGTGGCGATTGAGAGCGATGGCGGCGATTCGGCCCTTGAGCCTCTGGCCAAGCTTGTTCTGCGCGCTGCGCGCGAGATGCAGGCCGGCCCCGGCATATCACCTGAGACCTTCGACGCCTTGCGCCCGCATCTCGACAATGAATGCCTGACGGATCTCACCGTCACCATTGCATATTACTGCGGCGTAGTGCGACTGCTGGCGACGCTGGAGGTCGATTTGGAGCCTGACTATCTGCCCTTTCTGCAGGAGTATCCGCTGCCATGACTGACGCGCCCATGCTCGAGGACATCACGCCATCGCCACTGCCGCCACCGGGGACGCGCCTCCTTGTCACCGGCGCCGCCCAGGGCATCGGCCGCGCGGTGGCCGATGCCTTCCACGCCCGCGGTGCGCGCGTCTGCGCCTTCGACCTCGGCCCTGTACCCAATGCGCCGGAGGGCTGGATCGTGGCCCGCGGCGACGTGACACGCGCCGCCGATCTAGAAGCCGCCTTCGCCCGAATGGACGCGGAGTGGGGCGGCGTCGATGTCGTGCACGCCAATGCCGGCATATCCGCCAACAAGCCGACCATCGAGCTGAGTGAGGAGGAGTGGCGCCGCACCATCGACATCAACCTCACCGGTGCGTTTCTCACGGCACAGGCGGGTGGCCGGCGGATGCTGGCGCAAGGCTCGGGCCTGCTGCTGTTCACCGCCAGCCTTTATCACGCCGTGGGCGGCGCAGGTCGGGCGGCCTATTGCGGCAGCAAGGGCGGCGTAGCCAATCTGGCCCGGGCGCTGGCTTGCGAATGGGCAGAACAGGGTGTGAGGGTCAATGCGCTTGCGCCCGGCTATGTGGAGACGGCGCTGGTCGCCGATCTGTTGGCACGCGGCCGGCTGGATGGCGCGGCTATCCACCACCGTTCGCCGCAACGCCGCTTGGTGCAGCCGCGTGAGGTGGCAGCCATGGCTCTCTTCCTCGCCTCCCCAGCGGCCAGCAGTGTGAATGGTGCGGTCGTCTCAGTCGATGGCGGCTGGACAGCCAACGGGGCGCCCTGATGGGTTTTGCCACGCGCGCCTCGATCAGCGGGCATACCCGCGTCATCGTTATCCTGGCCCATCCGGTGGCCCATATCCGGACACCCGCCGCGATGAACGCACATTTTGCCGCGCGGGGGCAGGATGCGGTGATTGTGCCCATGCATGTGCTGCCAGAGGATTTGCCCGCCGTAGTCGATGGGCTGCGCCGGCTGCAAAATCTCGGCGGCATCATCGTCACCGTACCGCACAAGGAAAGCATAGCCCTGCTCTGCGACCGACTGACGCGCCAGGCGGCGCTGGTTGGCGCCGTCAACGCGATCCGGCGCGAGGCCGATGGCACGCTGCTGGGCGGACAATTCGATGGCGAGGGTTTTGTCGCCGGCCTGCGCGCGGCGGGGCATGCAATCGCCGGGCGCCGGGTCTGGATGGCGGGTGCCGGCGGCGCCGCGGCGGGTATTGGCTTCGCCCTACTACGCCACGGCGCGGCGGCGCTGGGCATCCACAATCGCGGCATGGCGCGAGCCCAGGCGCTGGTGACGCGGCTGCGTTCGGCCTATCCGGACCGCGCCATCACCCTGGCCGGTCAGGACCCCGCCGACTATGAAATCATCGTCAACGCCACATCGCTCGGCCTCTCGCCCGATGATGCTCCGCCCGTCGACCCCGCGCTGCTGCGCCCGGTCATGCTGGCGGCGGAGGTGGTGATGCAACCTGAGGTCACGCCTTTTCTCGCTACCGCCGCCGCGCTCGGCTGCGCCACCCATCCGGGCCTGCCGATGCTGACCGAACAGATACCAATCCTCGCGGATTTCGTTACCGCCCAGCATTGGGCGGATATCTGAGCGGCGGCGTGTCATAACGCCCCGCAGTCGCTCGGCGGCGCGTCTTGTCGATGTCCCATTGGCGGTACGGCGAGCGCGTTCGGCCTTGTGGATGGCGGTGTCGCTGACACCAATGCGGCGGGCGGCCTCACGGGTCGAGTTGGTCAGTTCGGGCATGGCGGCGACCTCCCGCCGCGGGTGTTGGCGATGCCGGCCTTCTCAGAGCGGGCGAAGGGCGCGCTGGCGAGCGACCCCGAAGGCAGCGATGGCCGCGGGCCAATCCAGCGTGGCGCCGTCTCCGAGTATCTGTAACGGGGTGAGCGCCACGCGGCGGCGCGACCAGTAGTCGCCGTCCAGCGTTGCGAGCCAGCCGGCGAGGCCCTGGGCAGTAAGCGCTGCTGCGGCAGCCTGGACTTCCGCCTCGCTCGGCGCTGCAGCGCGCCCCATAGTCACGTGCCGGCCATCCTGCGCCAGGATGATCCGGCGTCACTCCGCAGATTTTGGTTTCTGGCTCATTTGCGTCTCCATCGCGGCGGGGCGGGATGTCGGCGGTTGTCGGCTGTCAATTGAAGCAGCGTGCTGTCGACAAATGCCCCAAAATCCTTGTTAAATCTCTCCGGCGCCACGACGATGGAAAAGGCTTTGCATGGAATTCGCACTGTTCAACCTGATGTCCCTGAACCATGCGGATGAAACGCCGGAGCAGGTGATGGCGCTTACC
>Ga0114973_10000898_pt1 | contig 22408 bp, 21 predicted proteins | sample M_140807_MF_Meta_FD_87025 | JGI IMG/M metagenome (GOLD analysis project Ga0114973, IMG submission 87025) | Freshwater microbial communities from Lake Montjoie, Canada to study carbon cycling - M_140807_MF_MetaG | ecosystem: Environmental > Aquatic > Freshwater > Lake | place: Lake Montjoie...
AATAAACCAGCATGGTATAGGAGGGCCACCGTTGCCCCTGATTGAAAAAATGTCCGTTGTTGTCGCGGTGGCACGTATGTACTGCGGATTTTTGTATGATCCATATGTAATCTTGAAACCTATATTGAGAACCTAGCGCCAATTTTACCACGGTTTTCATGCGGTCGTGGTGAAGCAAATAGTCTTGGACCTGTTGATAGTTACCTTGTTGGCATTGTTCTCTCAACATCTTGGTTTCCCCCTGGTTGAGAACCTGATGATAAATGGAGAACCCATCCCGCTTCAAATTATAAATTCGGTCTATGGGGGATACCTTGTCTGTTTTTAATAATATATTTAATACAAATAGGACCAATAACACGATCAAGAGAAACGTCAGCACGGTCGGCAGCGGATAGTTACGTAAGGTTCTCAACATATATATACCTCGCTAAATGATGGTATAATAATACGTTTATTTGTAAACGGATTATTACCATTTGTGGTCACAATTATTGTTTAATGTAGGGATGTAGGGCAATGATGATATTTTGGGCGGACATCGCCAATGAAAGTATGGGGGTGTTAGACTGAACTGCCTGCATCAACATATGGACCATACTTATCATGTTGTTGGATACAGGTACATCGGTCAGGGTCGCCAACTGTCCAATGATCATTTGAAGCTGATATATCAAATAACCTTTCGTGTGTCTCATACTCAAACTACAAATGAAGTTTTGTAACATTCCGATGATTTGTTGCACATGCTGGGCCGAGGCGGAAGGAACGGGAGTAGGGCTCGGAGCAGGAACGGGAACAGGAACGGGAGTAGGGCTCGGAACAGGAACAGGAACAGGAGTAGGGCTCGGAACAGGAACAGGAACGGGAACAGGAACAGGAGAAGGAGGCAAGGTCACCAGAGGTAAAACGTTTTGCTGAAACTCCCCAATCACATTACCAGGGGGGCTGGTATTCATGGTAATCACCGCCTTGGTAGTCACCGGATCAAATGCAATAGCGATGCCAAAGTCTCTGCTGGCCAACCACACCAAACATGTGAAATGCCCGGTAGCCTCCGAGAACCCAGGCGAATTAAAATTATACAAACTTATTTCGTTGTACCACGCGTCAATAGCTAGTTTAATTAGCGCCACCGGATCGGTCCCGTAACCTTCAAAGTAAGCTAGGTTCTCTCCATACAATTGGGTGCCACTATGCTGAAACAGGTTGTTGGACAACAAATAACTAGACCACTGTTGGGAAAAGACAGTTATGGTAGGGTTGTAGGTGAGCGGAGGCGCTTGGTTCTTCGCGCGATACATATTAATGTAGGCCGCCACTGCGGATTGCTGGTTAGGCGTAAGAGTAATAATATTGGACATATTATATTCAATATTGATATTTTATCACTAAATTCGCTGGATAAATGCAGTGGTTTTACAACTGTAATTATAGTTTTAGTATTATAGATCGCGATTGATCGCACGGACACGGCTATTTTCTGCCGAACTGCAGCATGATGGCCTCCCTGTCTAGTGCCACCTCCTTGGCGATGTTTCGTACCACCTTTTCCCGGGTCTTGGGGTCGCCCAACAGGGTCTGTAGGTAAATCTTGTCTCTCAATAGGTTTTTTTCGTGGTTATTTACCATGGCATCAGGGTTGTCCAAACACCATTGGTGCAGACAGACGACGTTCCGATATTCCACTTTCTCAATGATGCTGTTGAGTCGGGAATGCCCATTGTCGTCCTTGGTCCATACATTGTTCTCCTTCAGGAAGATGGTTTCACGCTTCGCGTCAGTGCAATGGATAGGACGCTTGGTGATATCAAGTGCTCTTAACCGCTTAATAAATATATCCGAAATACCATCCACAAACCCCACATCACCCATCACCAGCAGTTCGTCGAAGGTGGGGCGGATGGTGTCCAAGAATTCGTCCAAGTTCATAGCGTCCTTGCAGGTCTCGTTCAAAAACACATTCAGATTGAATCGCTGGTTGTTATTGACAGTGTTATTCGTTATATTGGTGGTCATAGCTAATTGCTGCTGGGTCATATCAAACAACTTGTTGATCAAGTCCTTGTTTTCCCGCTGCTGCTCGATAAACAGACTCTGGAAATCTTGGGTTTTCTTCAACATTTGCTGGTTCTCCTTAAACAATTGGATTATTACGTTACTCGGAATGAGGGCATCATTGATAGTTGGACAATTCATTGCATCTATGTTGACCTGGTTGTCTTGGTTGTCACTTGCAGAAAAATCAAACGGCATTCCTACCATTGTAGACGGAGGTGAAGAAGCGTATACGATTGTATTCTCTAGCGGTCTCGGTGGCACAACAACATCGTCTTCCTCTTTTTCATCGGACGGCACTTCGTCACACTGCGTTTCATTATCCCCATCTTCATCAACCGGGTCTCCATCTTTCTTATTTTTTAATACACATTTCTTTTTATGTGCCCATAAACCAGGCCGGGAGATGTATGTTTTGTTACAAATATCGCATACCAATTTCCCTTCGCTATTTATAATAACCCGTGACTGCATCTTATGCTTTGTCGACGTCAAATGCCGATCATAACACGTTTTTGTGATGGTAACATAGTCGCATTCGTCACAACAAAACACCTTTGCGTCCGGTTCATTTGACAGCAGTATATGCTTTGCCGACAACAGGTGTTTATCGTAGCTGCTTTCTACAAGCGTATTGTAGTGACAGATATCACAGTGAAAAAATTGCGATTTTTCTCCTTTTTTATCTGCAGACATGCTATATACTATACTACTAAAATAATGTTTAAAAAACATTATTTATTTGATAAATTTTGTTTGGAGACCCCCATTTTGCTAAATAAATGTTTGGAATTCGGGGTATAAAAACATGCAGTGTATTTGGAAACAAAACATCGTCTGTACTAAACCGTATATCGTAACAATCCTTTCTACAATTATTCAATTGGTTTTGGAAGGGTTTTTACAAACATTCTTTTAGAACCAATTTTTGGACATTTATTTTTGTCCATTTTCTGAAAAATTTTTCCATTTTATTCTCGATTTTTTCAATGATTTTAATAAACGTAAAAGTATGTACACCCCCCCATAAAACACCCTCTTTTTATAAAGAAAAATAAAGGAAATAATACCACCACGCAGCCAAGGACCGATCCAAGGGAACTTTCGAAACGCCTCCCCCACTTAGAACCCTGCCAGGTGCTTGATGGCCTCGTCGCACGCCATTTGCTCCGCCTTCTTCTTGATCTTATGCTTCCCTTCTCCTAAGAACACAAAGATTTTACCATGGCGTGACATATGCTTATGGATATCGTCGTAACACTTGAAGCTTTGCACTGCAATCGAGTCGTCATGTGTCACACGGTGGACGGGTTGACCTAAGCACAAATAGACGCCCATGTGGTAACCGATGTCTGTGTTATGCTCTACCACTTCCATGTAGTAAGGCGTCACCTTGAATTCCTTTTGGATCTTCACCTGCAGAATATTCTTAAAATTATCGTCGTTACGAATGAGATTGATCCAGTCCACATGCTTTTCAAAGACATTCTCCACAAAGATCTGTGCCATTTGGAAGCCCGGGCCGGTCACGAACAACGTTTTGAACCACCCCTCCTCGTCCGTCACCGTTATTTTGTTGAAATCTAAAAACATGGCACCGATGAAGGACTCGAACAGACACCCCAGTTTCTTGAGATTGGTCCGGTTTTGCTTGGTTTCGGCCTGTTTAGAAAGAATAAACCATTTATGGAGACCCATCTCGTAAGCCATTTTACCTATGGATTCGTTCTTGACCAGCGCGATTTTCTTCTCGGTCATAAACCCCTCATTCTCCTTGGGAAAGCGGCGATACAGGTAATATTTAGTGATGCACTCGAGCACCCCGTCCCCCACAAACTCCAGCCGCTCATTCGATTTAGTATAAAGGGGTAAACAATCGTCGGGTTTAGTGGCCACCACAATGTTGTTATGCTCGTTCTCCAAATTGGGGCGCTTGATGTACGATCGATGGACAAATGCGCGTTTGTATAAATTGATATTGTAGATAGGGACATTGATACCGTAAGTCTTTAAGATGTTTTTCACCTCTTCCTCGGTAATACTTTTATTTAGGGAGTTGTACGGGTCGAAGATGCATGTTTCCTGACCATTATGGGTTTCAATACGGATATCATCGTCCATCATACTTGTTCTCACAGTCGCACACTCACGATATTGGTAAAATAGTAAAGACAAAGGTGAGAGCGTCAATTTTTTTGCAGCCGAAGTGAATCAAGATAAAATATTTAGCTATAGTATATTGAAAATGTCGTCTTTACCTGGTAAAACTTTTACTGCGTCTAATCGCAACCGTATGGGCTCGAATGCCGTTACTGCCCAAGCTCAAGGAGGAGGCAGCAAGAAGGCTGGTTTCCCTTACATGGTGGGTCGTGGATACCAGATCCCGATGTACTTCCAGAAGCGCAACGGGATTCAGAACTTGACCTTCTTGCAGAAGGACGCGTTCAAGGCGAATCCTTCGCGCCCCATTGGCTCAATGGGTATGGGCTACCCTAACACCTATTTTAATATCCCTGGTACCCACTAAGGGGAAACCTACGGTTTCCCCTTAAACCCCATCCCTTAACTAGTAAACAGGTGTTTGTTACTGGTTTATATCCCTTAACTAGTAAACAGGTGTTTGTTACTGGTTTATATCCCTTAACTAGTAAAAAATGGGGAGTTACCGGTTTATACATTTATAAAACGATATAATGGCTTCTTATTGCATTATATCATTTATGCGTATTGTAGTAGATATCCGTGAGAGGGGGTTATTCGACAGAATCTTTGAAGCACTGTTGCACCTCCCCGAAGATAAATTGAAACAAATAGATGTTGTGACGGAGAACCTGCCGATCGGCGACATTTTAATCCAAAACGCCGATAAACAGACCATATTAATTATTGAGCGTAAAACCTACGAAGATATGTTGGCATCGATCAAGGACGGTCGGTACGAGGAACAGTCGCATCGTCTCGTCAATACGAGCAACCTCCCACCGCATTCCATCATTTATTTGTTAGAGGGTGTGTTCTCCAACATTCGAGAACCTGTCAAGAGAAAGATGATTTATTCTGCGATGGCCAGTTGTTCGTATTTCAAGGGGTTCAGTGTGATGAAGACGGCGAGTGTACATGAGACCGGGGAATGGATTGTGGCGCTTACAGAGAAGATTGGCCGCGAACTGGAGAAGGGGCGTCTGCCGCATTACCGTTCAGAAGTTCTCAAAAATACATTGACCCCACCATGTGGGGTAGGCGCGGTGGAAGAAGGCACTGAAGGAGAGGAAAAACAAGCAGGTGGTTCTGGCACTATTCACATCACAAATTACTGTAATTTTGTGAAAAAGGTTAAGAAGGATAACGTGACCCCGGAGAACATTGGTGAGATTGTTCTCTCTCAGATCCCTGGAATCAGCAATGTTACGGCAATTACTATCATGAAAAAGTTCTCCACCTTCCCCCAATTATTGATGGCGTTGAGGGAGAACCCTGATTGCTTGAACGATATTAGTATGGAAACCAACGGTAAACAACGCAAGATCAGTAAGAGCAGTATTGAGAACATCAAGAAATATTTTCTGTAGAGCTGGTTCTCCATTACACCAAAAAAAATTTGGATCATAACACATATAAAAATTATCCGACATAGATAATAATGATGATGCCCTTTGTAACTTTCGTGGTAGAAGGGAGAACCGGAAACAACCTATTTCAATATATGGCGGCAAAATTGCTCTCGCTGCACTACGGTCACACGTACGTCCCCATCCACGAAATCAAAGGTGATGATATCAACATACTTGTTATCAATGACGAAGACATGACCATTGCACTGAAAGGTCTGGTACATGAGCATGTCAAAGATAAAAATATCGTCTGCTCGGGCTATTTCCAAAAGAGCGACATGTTCACCCCTTACCGCAAGGTGTTGATTGACATCATAAAAACATGTGACGATTATTGGTACGACGAAAAAGGGCGAAAGATATATATCAAGGACTTTTTTACGGCTTCCCACAAACTGGAGCTCGGCCCGCGCGATGTTGTCGTGTCACTGAGATTGGATGATTTTTTACATATAAATTTATTAGGTGAGCCGGGCAAAACCAGCGATATTTTGCCACCTAGCTACTATACGGATATTTTGGAGAAAATGTCCCGAGACGCCAAAGGCAAACTGTATATTGTTTCGGATAAGCTACGTGAAGACTGGGAGAGGGCATATGTAAAAATATTCGATCCTTGGTCCCCGATCATGGTACATGATGATATAAAGAGCGATTTTGCTCTTATGCGCGACTGCCCCACATTGATTCATAGTAATAGTACTCTATGCTGGATCGCGAGCTTCTTTTGCGATAAAGACAAAACACGGGTTATTCCAAGAACATACTTTTATGATAATCAGGTGTTGGAAAAAATCGAAGAGACCGATACATTTTTGGTAGTTAATCCGCTGCCACACAATGAAGTTGAGAACCTAGGACCCATCCCTTAGTGAATAGCGAAGGATCTTTGTAAATTATCTTAACATCACGGTTAACATAATTAAGGATGGGGTTTAAGGGGTAAGAGCAGCAAAGCTGCTCAACCTTGAAGGCCCTCCGGGCCTTCTGAGGAAACCTTGGTTTCCCCTTATTAGTAGACGTCTTTGGGCTGACCTAAATCCTTATTAAGCACGGGTAAAAACGCCATTTTCGGTTGAAATAGCATCGGTTTCACCACATTGTTCTCGTCGTATTTCCCCGACTCGATCGCCTGATTCGTCACATCGACCCCACCCCAGTTAGGATCCATAGGATTATCGCTCATCGGCACTGCCTTGGTCGTGTCGTGGATGACATCAATGTTGGTATACACCCCCACATACTGGCTGGTCGGGTCAAAACCGCTATAATTATTTTTATTGTAAGGACCATGTTCGCGCGAAGCGTCTTTGACCGTAACAGGCCCCGCCGCAGGACCCACAGGGGCTGCCGCAGGCTGGTTCAAGTTAGTGATGGGGGGAAGTCCACCCTGGGGGTCGAAAGGGCTCGGACGTATACGATAAACATCTTGACCTTGGGCGTTGTTTTCCTGTTGTAAATAGAGGATAGGACAGTCGTAACCGTTCTTACGCTGTTGAGCCAAATAATAGATGTATTCGTCGAGGTTGTAGAAGGGGATGGGGTTAGTGGCGCTTTCGGGCTTCTTGCTATTATAGAGGAGCAACCGATCACCCTTTTGCACTAGAAGATCAGGGCAATCTGACCCGATCGACTCATGAGACCCTGACTCGGACCCCCCTGACAGTTTCTCGACCATACGTTGGGGCGTGAGGATAACATAGATTCCAGCCAAAAAGGTCAAAATTAAAAATAGAATAAAAAATAGTCGCAATAGGTCCATATTATTCGTACTAGTTATATTGGAATCATATATTATTTTATCTTTCTACTATATAATGGCGCTAAAGAGAACCGCTCATCGCAACAAAAAGGTGTCGGGTGGGTTCTCGCGTAAAAATCGGCGTACGTTGAAAAACCACCGTAAACCAGTAACTGTGGGTCTTATCCATGCGAGTTGGTGTGGCCATTGCCGAGCCTTACTGCCCGAATGGAAAAAGATGAAAGCTAGTATGCGAGGTGCCAACTACAACTATTTAGAAATCGAAGACAGTGATCCACACAAAGACCGTAAAATCGCGCTTGTAAATAGCCGTTTAAAGGGGGAGAAATTGACGGTGAATGGGTATCCTACCATTTATAAGGTACATAACGGTAAATTGGAGTATTATCAGGGGGAACGCACTGCTCAAGCCATGCAAAAATGGTTTGGAGGAAATGCGTCTGCACCAGAGCCCGCACAAGAACCCATAAAACCACTTATGCAGCGGTTTTTTGGAGGGAAGAAACAAAAGGGTGGGGACTGCGGATGCGGAAAGAGTATTTTTACGACGAATCATTAAAAAAAATCGAGCGACGAAGGAGCTCTCGTAAGAAACAGCAAAATTTCCCAAAGTAATTGTATAAAATTGATACTGTTTATTTGCAAAAAGTTAATAAACACTACACGACACTAATCAATAAAGCATGGCATCCACCAAAATGTTGATCAAGAAGAAACCGGTCGTAAAAAAATACTTCCGCCTGTTTGATTTCAACGTATATGACGAGGTCCAAGAGACCGAGGACAGCGACAGTGGATCGGACAATGGCAAACCCCACTACAAAAAAGATAACAAGATCTTTGTGATCCAGATGTTTGGGGCGAATGAGAAAGGTGAGACCTGTTCGATCTATGTGAAGGACTTCCAACCGTTCTTCTTCATTTTGGTAGGGAACAGCTGGTCCAACCGCGAACGTATTGAGCTGGTGAAAGACATCGAATCCAAACTAGGTAAGAAATACGCGGAATCTATTGTCAATTCCGAGCTGGTCGAGCATAATAAACTGTACGGGTTCTCGGCAGGTAACAAAGACAAGTTCGTCAAACTCACGTTTAAAAACACAGAAACAATGAACCGTACCCGGAACCTGTGGTACACGTATGTGGAAGGCGGGGAACGTAAGAAGATTGGGTACAAGTTTGGAGGGACACCTCTGGAACTATACGAAAGTGGCAACATCCCCCCACTTCTCCGCTTCTTCCATATCCGCGAGATCGCCCCGTCCGGATGGATTTCCTTTACCACGAATCGTGTGATAAAACCCGCGATTCAAACGACCACCTGCACCTACGAGTACATCTGTCCATTGGATGCCCTGAAGCCAGAAAATGACAAGGTAGATCGAGTACCGTTTAAGATTTGTTCCTTTGATATTGAGGCCAGTTCGAGCAATGGCGACTTCCCCGTCCCCGTAAAATCGTATAAGCGGTTATCGAGCCAAATTGTCGACACCTTCAATAAACAATCCGCCTTTATTTCGGACACAGCCAAAGCCCAACAATTTCTACAAAAATCCATCATGACCGCGTTTGGATTCGACCAATTTGAAGGGATCGATCTGGTCTATCCGAAAAAGCCCCCTGCAAAAGATCGGGTGAAAGCGCTGATCCAGGTACTGATCAAGGAGACCATCGAAAATGCAAAACAAGCAAGCGACGAGGACAACAGCAAGTTGTTGACGATCGACAGCATGTTCGAAACCATGAACGAAAAACAACATGCTGGCGGGGTCGAGATCGAGTCCTCAGAAAACATTGTCGATCTGGCCGACATCGAGACCCCACACGACGACGAGGAGGATGACCAGGAGGACCAAGAGCGAGAGGCCGAGCCGAAGCCACAACCTAAGCGACCCACCCCGAAAAAGGCCGCCAACCCCGACACCATCATCGATATATTGATGAACAAAGAGCTAAAGCGCGATGACAAGATTCAAACCACAAATGATGTGTTGACCCGACTGTTCCCCCGACTGGAGGGCGACAAGGTCACCTTCATCGGATCCACCTTCCTCCGCTACGGCGAGCTGCAACCCTATTACAGCCATTGTGTCGTCTTGGGCACCTGTGATCCGGTAGAGGGTGTCGACATCGAGCCCGTCACCAACGAAAAAACCCTCCTGCTGAAGTGGACCGAAGTGATGCAACGAGAAAATCCCGACATCGTGATCGGCTACAACATCTTCGGTTTTGATTACGAGTTCATGTTCCGGCGCGCCGAAGAAAACGAATGCGTCCATGATTTCATGGCAGTTTCACGTAAAATTGGCGAATTGGCCTGTAAACCTAAACGTGATAATCCGCTCGAAATGACCCTGGAAAGCACGAAACTCGCCATCGCCTCGGGTGAGTACGACCTCCGTTATTTCAAAATGACGGGGCGGCTCCAGATCGACCTGTACGCAGCTTTCCGGCGGGATTTCATCATGTCGAGCTATAAATTAGACGATGTGGCGGGCCAATTCATTAGCGACGATATCAAACGGACCGAACACCTGACGCACGAACAATGGGGCGAGGTGACCGAACTCTATACGCAAAATTTGATGGGCATCAACGTCCACGATTTCGTACATATTGAGGTTTCTGGGTATACCACCGACTATCACAAGGGCGGGCATAAGTTCAAGATTTTGGATATTATCCGTGGGAAGGAGGTCACGGAGATAGTGAAGGGCGAAGAAAAGACGGTGAAGTATAACGTGTTGGTGATCCGGGGCCACGAGACCTTTGAAAAGGGGAAATCGATCAAATGGACCATGGCGAAGGACGACGTATCACCCAAGGATATTTTCCGGCTAGCCAACGGGTCCTCGAGCGACCGCGCGATCGTCGCGAAATACTGTATTCAGGATTGTAACCTGGTCCACCATCTAATGAACAAGATCGACATTATTACAGGTCACTCCGAGATGGCGAATATTTGTAGTGTCCCTATCAGTTTCCTGGTGTTCCGCGGCCAAGGGATCAAATTGACCAGTTTTGTGGCGAAGAAATGCCGGATCAACGGAATGTTGATGCCGGACCTGGAAAAAAGCCACGATTTCGATAAGTACGAGGGGGCGATCGTTCTCCCACCCAAATGCGCGATGTATATTGATAATCCGGTCGCGTGTGTCGATTATTCGTCGCTGTATCCATCGTCCATGATCAGCCAAAATTTCTCGCACGATTCGCTCGTTTGGTCCAAAGAGTACGACCTGGAAGGTAAGTTGGTGAAGGAGCGAGGGGAGCGCGACCATAAGGGAAACTATAAATACGATAATTTACCCGAGTACCACTACATCAACATCGAGTACGACAATTTCAAGTATTTGCGGGCATCCGGGGCGACCCGGTCGGTACCAAAAAAAACGAAGGTAGGGAAGATTGTATGCCGGTGGGCCCAGCTACCGAACAACAAGAAATCGATCTTACCGTCTATCCTGGAAGAGCTGCTCAAGGCCCGGTCCGACACACGTAAACTGATCAAGAGCGAGAAGGACCCGTTCATGCAGAATATTTTAGACAAGCGCCAACTCGCTTACAAGGTCACAGCCAATTCGCTCTATGGACAATGTGGGTCGCGCACGTCGAGTTTCTATGAAAAGAATGTGGCTGCGTCGACGACGGCAACCGGGCGTATGATGATTACGTATGCGCGGCGTATTATCGAGGAGGTCTACGGGGACCGGGTCTATGACACGGCCCTGCAGGGACCAGTGCGTACGAGAGCCGAATATGTCTATGGTGACAGTGTGGCGTCTTATACCCCCGTCCTCATTCGGATCGAAGGAGGAGTAATGCGAACATTTATTTGTGATTTGGCAAGGCGTTGTGGTAATGACCATTGGCAAACCTGCACCGAAGAAGGTAAGGAAACCAAAGAATTTTGTGAATTGGAGGATACGGAGGCCTGGACCGAAAAGGGATGGACCAAGTTGCATAGGGTGATTCGTCATAAACTGGCGCCTCATAAAAAAATGTTTCGTATCGTCACTGACAATGCTATTGTGGATGTGACCGACGACCACTCATTATTGTTACCCAATGGACAAGAAATAAGCCCCAAGGATTGTCTAGTAGGTACTGAGCTGTTGCATCATAATATATATAACGAGTACGAAGACGAATATGACGTCTATGGTGTAAGTCCTGAAACGTTTTACGAAGAAACCATCGACCCTAACAAACCGCCTGGCCTGGTGTATCAAGAAACCTTCCGAAAATTGAGTAAGGGTGTCATTCATAAGGATCAAAATATTATCATCAAACTCTGCTGCCCGGAGGAAAAACAGTTGCTTGTGGAAGTATTCCGTTCGGCATGCTCTAGCTTTGACATTCCACTTAAAACATCGTACAGTGTTTATACGAATACGTATGTTCTTACCTACGATCCGAAAGATGAGACGTTAGATAATCGTATTAAATCTATTATCGAGATCCCTTATGAAGGATATGTCTACGACCTGACCACGGAAAACCATCATTTCGCCGCAGGCATTGGTAACATGATTGTCCACAACACCGACAGTGTATTCTTCACCTTCAACTTGGAAAATGCTGAGACGGGCGAAAAAATCGTGGGAAAACCGGCGCTCGAGATGACGATCGAAATCGCCCAGGATGCAGCCGCTCTCTGCAGCCAATGGCTCAAACCCCCGATGGACTTGGCATATGAAAAAACCCTGATGCCCTTCATTTTGCTGTCGAAAAAACGTTATGTCGGGATGCTCTACGAAGAGAACCCGAACAAGGGCAAACTGAAGTACATGGGATTACCGCTCAAGCGGCGCGATTCGTGCGATTACATGAAAGACGTGTATGGAGGTGTCCTGGACATATTGATGAAAAGCACGGACATTACACTGGCCACGACGCATCTACAAGAAAGGCTACAAGAGCTGATTGATGGTAAGGTGTCGATGGAAAAACTCGCGATCACGAAAGCCCTCCGCTCAGAGTATAAGAACCCCGAGTCTATTGGACATAATGTGTTGGCCGAGCGCATCGGGAAACGCGATCCGGGAAACAAACCCAAATAGGGGGATCGTATCAAGTTTGTATTTGTCCAGAACGACAATAAGAAGGCGCTGCAGGGGGATAAGATCGAAACCCCGCAATTCATTATCGAAAACAAGATATCGATCGACTACCACCATTATATTACCAACCAAATCATGAAACCGTTGATGCAGCTGTTTGGTTTAGAGGTGGAAAAAATCTGGAAAGCCAAGGGGCATCATTCGGCGGTAAGAGAGTATAAAAAGACGATAAAAAAATTGGAGGAGGAGTATCCGGACTTGGAGACGTTCATGAAGAAAAAGGAGAAGTATTGTGCGGCGAAAGTGAAGGAGTTGTTGTTCGATAAGGTGTTAGAGAAGATACATAACGATAAGAATGGGATTCGACAGATCACGCAATGGTTTAAGTAGGGGGAACCAACGGTTCCCCCTAACCCCTTCCCTTATTCCTTCCTTCATCTTTAGTGGGATAAGGGAGGGGAACAACTTTCATTCGTTAAGGGTCGATTTCGTTTTCATAGAACTTTACAACCCCCTTTTGAAACTTGTACAAATCTATTTCTTTTTTCCTTCTTTCTTGGAGGGTTTGCACAGTGATTCTGTTTTTGGAAATATCTTTTTCTAGTATGAAAACGGGTTCACATGGCATTCCTCTCTCCAACATAAAATAGATGTTATCTTCTTGAACCTCAGCGAGGTCAACAATGGGGGTTTTTCTCTCGTAGTAGACCCAGAGGGGAACGCCGTCGCGGGTATGTGTCATTTGTCAGTGGTAACAGGTTCTCGGTTATTGGTAGATTTTTAGGAGAAAAAACGTATCAATTTTTTAAGGGAAACCCATGGTTTCCCTTAAGATCCCATCCTTGCAGGGAAACCTACGGTTCCCTCAGGGCGCTTTCAGCGCCCAAGGGTTGAGGGCTTCGCCCTCTGACCCCTGCGACCCCTTCCCTTAAGTGTTAAGGATCTTGAGAACCACCTTGGAAATTAACTTTTTTAGTTAAGGGAGGGGTCGCAGGGGTCAGAGGGCGAAGCCCTCAACCCTTGGGCGCTGAAAGCGCCCTGAGGGAACCGTAGGTTCCCTGCTCCGTAGGTTTCCCTGCTCTTAAATTTCTATTTATATTTTATAAAATGCCAAAGGGGTCATCTAAAAATACAGTTAAAAATAAAAAAACTAGGGTGACAAAGGCCCAGCGGAGACGAATCAAAAATCAACGACGGAGAAAGACGTTGAAGCGTTTGAAAAACTCGAAGTCGCCAAAGAATACAAGACTGCCAGTGTCCCGTGTAATAGGTGGTCGGACACCAAACAGCGATTCAATAATGTATACTGACTACTCCAACAAGTCACCAAACAGTGAATCATTATCTACTCTCCCATCACCAAACAGTGAAGTACCATCTCCGGCAGCGTCACCAAACAGCGAATCATCACCTATTAATCCGTCACCAGAGAGCGAATCGTCAACTACCCACCAGACACCAAACAACGAATCATTATCTAGTGTCCATCCGTCAGAAGATGAATCATCACCTTTCAAGCTGTTATCAAACAGTGAACCATCACCTGTCAAGGAGTCACCAGATGATGAATTACCAGCGCCCATTACTGAGGGAGCCGAAGATGAGCCAGCAGATACGAGCGAAGATGAACCTGCATCTACGAGCGAAGAAGTCGAAAAGGATCGTATTGCTCCATTTATCAAAGAGAAACAAGAAAGTATTTGGCCGTTTTTTAACAAACCTTTGTCCGAGAGAATACGTACATCCCTCGATAAAATATGCCCGAATTCGGGGCAATGTGTTTCATTTGGTTTAGAAACTGAGAAAATACGCAAATATTTCAACGACTACGATTTGTCTCTGGTGGACAAGAGTGAGGAGATAGACATACTCGGCGGCGTGTCAGCCAATGGATTTATTCTCGAAATTCCTTTAGTGAAAGACGGTTACAAAGTATACGCGGTCTTGAAAAATTCCCGTAATGCTGATGCCGATAATTTATTTTACGAAGGCTTGGTCGGGCTCTATGTAAATAAGAAGAACTACATCTTTCCCTGTTTTGTCGAAACTTACGGTATCTACCAATGGACTACTTGGGAATCGCACAGGGATGCGATCAAGTACAGCCAAGGCAAAACCTTGAACCCTCCCGCATTAGATAAATTGCATAATTTACGTAAAGTTTTCTCGTACAAGTATTTCTTCGAAGACACCAAGTTTGTTTTCACAACGTGTGATTTTGCACAGTTAGGTGCTGTGTTGGTTCAACACATTCATAAAGCTCGTTCTATAGATGGTTTTGTGAAAGAGTTCAAGGGGAACAAGGCATTTTGCACCTTTCACCTACCTCAATATTTGTACCAGGTCTACGCTCCCTTGGGAATGCTCTCGAATGAATTCAATCATTACGATCTTCACACCGATAATGTAGTATTGTATAGGATCGGGAACGAGCAAGCTAATCGGGATCGTTTGCGTGAGATAGCTGTCGGAGGAGTACCCAATAACGGTCAATACATTACTATGAAGTATCATTATCCTGACGGTGAAGTGGTATCTTTCAACACATTCGATATAGCGAAAATGATCGACTACGGAAGGAGCTATTTTTGGGAAACCGATAGATCATTTTATAAAGTCTACAATCCGAAAACGGATAAGCCATACAATGCGTTATCGTACAAAGTATACAGCGCGACCACTGATGCAGCGACCACTGATGCAGCATACGATGCGGTCATGGATACATCATATAATACCGTAGTAGATGTAAAATACAATGCGATATATAACTCGAACAACTATGATCAATTCCTCCGTAGTGCCATTGAAGCAAATGACAAGAAGAGGTCTACCAAACATTTACCATCAGACAGAGATGAAGGAGATTATACCAAAAGGCAATGTCATAACTTAAGTTACGATGAATTAGAGGGTGAAGGCATCTACGGAAGTTATCACTATATTTCCAGTAACAAACGGAACAAATCTCACGATTTGAGACTGGTATCTATAATTCGAGAAAAACTCCTCAATGAATTCAGGGACACGGACAAGGAGTGGGTCGCGACCTACTTCGACGACAAGAACGAGGAGGGAAAATTAGTCAAAAAGATGTTAGAAGCACTTTACTATAAAGACGAATACCGAGTTAATAGAGGACAGAAGGATGAAGGGTACGGTACGCCAGAAGTTGACGGTTCAAGCTATAAAGGATTGGACAATTTGAAATCCGAAGCCTCGATTCGAAATGTCGAGGACATGCATCTAGCCTTGAAAGACCTATTGAGGACAGAATACTTTCAACAGATGAATACGGAGTTATTCAAAACGTATCAAAAGATTGGTGAAATGAACATTTATATGGACGGATCTAAGTCATTACAATATACGCAGGGAGCAGGGAAACCGTAGGTTTCCTCAGAAGGCCCCGAGGGCCTTCAAGGTTGAGCAGCTTCGCTGCTCTGACCCCCGCACCCCCTTCCCTTAAATAGAAAACTAATTATGCTAACAATTATGTTAAGATAATTTCCAAGGTGGTTTCCAAGAACCTTTACTATTCAAAGGAAGGGGTTAGGGGGAACCTGGGTTCCCCCTATATGGCAGTTTCCACATGAACATCGAAAACGAAATTTTGAGACACATCACCTGTACCCACATCCGGACGAAAACTGCTCGACAATAGATTATTAATTTCTGCAGCAAAGTTCTGGGTAATCGACCGTAAAGCGTCATGATAGGGATCACCATTATTAGGAACAAAATGCATTTGCATAGGTAGCTGCATTTGCATAGGCGACTGCATTTGCATCAAAGACGGCAGTTGTAGTTGCATCGGCAGTTGTACCGACGGCACGGGGGTAATAGGGCTCGGATTCAATACATTTTCCAGGGGGGATGGGTCAGTTGTGGCGTCCCGAGAACCTGTGCCAGCGGTATATTCGCGTATATCGTACCGACATACCGGGCACCGCACGTTGGATTGAAACCAATTTTGTATGGCCGCTTCGTTGAAGGTGTGACGGCAGTGTCGTATTTGGCGCACCATATCCCCCTCCTGAAAATCGTCCAAGGTAATCGGGCAACACGTACTAATGTTCTCCATGGTGGGGCTGTAGGTGATCAGTTCGGTCGCCGCGTCGATTTGTTCGGGGGTAGGTCGAATAACGATGTTTTGAAAAAATCGTCGAAGATTCGCCGCCTCTTGTTGTTGAATCGTGGGGCGATACAACATATAAGAAAACAGGTGGTTGTCGGGGGCGATTCTCGGCACGAGCGGTTGAGAAGGGCTCGGATTGGACAGATCAATGGGGCGTCCTATTTGGCGGATATTAAATATATTTTGTAAAAGTTGCACGGCATTGGCCACGTTAGCATTGTATTCCGCAATATTGGCATTACAAACGACGAGTATATCACGTAACATTTCCAACGATACCTGGTCCTCCCCGGCCGAGCCACGGGACCGAAGTGTGTTGAGGAGACTTTCCCCGCCCCCCTGCGATGAAAATTGGATCCACGGGTTCTGCGGGGGAGAACGCAACATCTCGTCGATCAAATTCTGTAATTCGTTTTCTAATGCGCTTATTGCGGGATCCGTATTCGCATTGTTGTCATTGTTATTATTATCCATTTGTTTTACGAATATAAAGATAATTCCTTATAATATACCAAGGTATTTATAGAAACAAAAAAAATAAATGGATTTGACCAAGTATAAAGAAAAAGGCAAGGTAGGATTAGAGAACCTGGGTAATACCTGTTTTTTGAATTCTTGCATGCAAGTGCTAAGCAATACGTTTGAATTAAACCATTTTTTAGACTCAGATAAGTACCAAACAGTGCTAAAACGAGATCACGCGGATGCTCAGATATTGATCGAATGGGACGATTTACGCACAGTGATGTGGAGTGGTAACGGAGTGGTCACCCCGAACCGATTTGTATATAATATACACGATATTGCCAAAGTTAAAAATAAGGAGATGTTTACGGGCTGGGTGCAGAATGACATGCCCGAATTTTTGCTGTTTTTCATTGAGTGTGTGCATAATAGTATTTCCCGGGGCGTCAATATTCGTATCTCGGGCAAAACCGAGACCAATACAGATAAGATGGCGACGGTATGTTACGAGATGTTGAGGGATACATATACCAAGGAGTATTCGGAGATCATGGATCTGTTTTACGGTATTTATATGTCCGAGATCATCTCGATCGCCGACAACACGATTCATTCGGTGAAGCCGGAGAGTTTTTTCATCCTGGACCTGCCGGTATGGGATCCGATGGCTGGCCGACCACTCCCGGACCTCATCTCCTGTTTCGAGATGTATTGCCATCCCGAATACTTGGAGGGGGAGAACGCGTGGTACAACGAGGGTACCCAACAGAAGGAAAACGTCAAGAAACAGATCTCGTTTTGGAATTTCCCCAAAATCCTGGTGATTGTTTTGAAACGGTTTAGTCCGGATGGGCGACAAAAGCTGAACTCACAGATCCATTTCCCGTTGACCGACCTGGATTTATCTAAATACGTGAGGGGGTACAATGCGGCGTCTTACCGATACGATTTGTACGGGATTTGTAATCACATGGGCGGGGTGTTGGGGGGTCATTATACGGCCTTTGTAAAGAATGCCGAGAACCAATGGTTGCATTGTAATGATAGTCATGTCGAGATCGTCTCGGATGAAAATACGATTATTTCCCCTGCGGCTTACTGTCTCTTTTACCGTAAAAAAAATAACTTGCTATAATATAATTGATGAGTTCCCCAAATAATAACAGTAATACCGGCGACAAAATCGTAATAGAATTGATCGAAAATGCGCCGCAACAAGACAATAAATATCCCGACCTGATGCAACTGATTTTTAATAAAACGAATTATATTTTTCTACTCTGGTTTTTAGCAATATATGTGCTGGTGTATTTTTTAATGAATCTGATGTTTAAAAGGCCGGTCGATGCATCCAACTATTCGATTCGTTTGAGCCGTGGTATCGATTTCATCGTGTTGGTAACGCTCATTATATTCCTGTTTGTGACGTATTTTAATAACACAGAGTCGACGAGGGAGATGGTGTACCAGAACGTGATAGGCACGTATACACAGTATGTCGAGAACCCGATTTCCATCTTTTCCACCGTATTCTTGTTGATCGGGCTCTATGTTTTGATTAGTTTGTTACAGATCCCGATGGCACCGGACACGAAACCCGCGGTCGTGTCGTTGCTGGAGACCGTGGGGTGGACGACCCTCATTATCATTGTGTTTGTGGATTTCTTTAAGTATGTTTTGTTGGTGTCTTTCGTGGACTTGGTGTCGGATTCGGTGGGTCTGGACCGGTTTCGACCGGTGCCTCAGGCCCCCCAGGTACAGGGCAATGCTATCACGGGTAATGTAACCTTATCCCAACCGGTACAGAAGGACGAGGTGTTCAATATCGCGAATAATTTATATACGTATGACGACGCACAGTCGATCTGTTCGGCGTACGGGGCGAAGTTGGCAACCTACGACCAGATTGAGGACGCATACAATAACGGGGCGGAATGGTGTAATTACGGATGGTCGGACGGGCAAATGGCGTTTTTCCCTACGCAGAAAGACACGTGGAACAAGCTGCAACAGACCAAGAACCGTAAAAACGATTGTGGGCGACCGGGAGTCAACGGGGGGTATTTTGCCAACCCACTTTTAAGGTTCGGGGTGAATTGCTACGGGAAGAAACCGTCGCCGTCCCAGGCCGATTTAGATCGTATGGCTGCGAACAAAGATATTAATATCCCCCGCAGCGAGGAAGATGTGGCCATCAACCATAAGGTGAACTATTGGCGGCAGAACATGGGTAATTTATTAGTGCTGAACTCCTTTGATCGTACCCAATGGTCCGAGTACTAACCAACCTGTAATTTTATATGGATTATGTATATTGATCGTATGAATTATATAGATAATCTGGAATTTTTGAAAAATAAGGATGACGAATTGGTGGCTTCTATCTACCCGTTGAATAAAATCGTGACGTATAACGAAACCAACACGAAACGTTTAGGGGGATCCGTTGATAATATCGATATCTCCGAAAAGCCCGCAGGTTCTCGATTTGATGGTTTGGGGGTGCCGGTCGGGCTATTTTTATCTAAGAAACATGTGAACTGCTTTGTCGCCCCGGGAAAGTCCAAGGACGCAGGACCCATCGAGGAGAACGAGTTTGGCAGGTTATTGGGTAATGTTGTTATGCGCGTGTCCAAAAAGAATTCACTGAAGAAGCGAAAACAGGAGACTAATAATAAACGTAAATTTACCAAACGGGCCTGAAACCACATATGGTATGGCTAACACATGACCTTACGGATATCTGGAGAACTTGTTACTTCGCGATTTTCCTTCAAAAATTGGATCACATATTCGACCTGTTCTTCGTCATGTATGATTTTTTTAAGACAGGACTCGATGTAGGTGAAAGTGAGCGGCGAATATTCCTTTTTATCGTATAAACGTATCTCGGCGTTCAGTTCTCCATCCTTTATTTTAATTTTGTTCCGAGCCCCGTTAGCCATTTTCATGTGATTACAAATACGTTCACTGGCCCCCTGCTTCATTTCGCGCATTTTCTTGGTCTTTTCGTGGACGATTTTTAATTGGTTCTCTAAAGTAATCCAGAGGGTGATGTCGTTTTTCAATGCGTTGTTATTGTACGGAACCTGGACGATTGTTTGGTTCTCCATAACAGGTATTTTTACTATTATTATCTTAACATAATAAGTTAGGATAATTTACAAAGACCGCGTAGTTTACTTACGATACTTGCGGTACTTACGTTGTTTGTAGCTCTTCTTGCCCGACTTGCGGCGACGCTTGGTCATGGCCTGGTTAGCCACGAGCAAAACGGCAGGGACCGCTAAATCGGTCAACAACCCACCGCGCTGGTTGATGCGCTTTCCTCCGGCCTGATGAACAGGGGGTGCGGCCACCGCATGAGCCGCAGCATGGGGGGCGGCCGTATGAGCCACACCACCCGAGACCACATGGGGGGCAGGGTCCGCCGACCCGCCCTGCATAGGGACGGGCTCGGGGGCCAGGGCAGCGTCAATTGCCGCCGGGCTCATCGAGGTCACATCCGCAGCAGGAACCGCGTCACCCCCCGTCTGGCCGCAAGGCACCGTATTCGTCGCGATGACATTGTTGCTATCACTAATCGCGTGCTGTTGCTCGGGCGCGCCGTACACCGCCGTAGCGTAGGTCGACGCATCTCCGCCCTTAATAATACCCTTCAATACCAATTTTTTATAGCTGCCCTTCGCAGCTCTCTTGCGATGCTTAGCCGTGTGATTACGCGTGTGTACCATATATATATTACGAATATATTTTGTGTACAGCGAGGGATTGAGAACGTAATAAAATCACTAATATTGCTAAAACAATGAAAAAAAGGAATAAGCTATAAAAGCACAATAGCCATAGATAAACATAGATTTCGTTGTACATAATTTCGATGATGGGTTTAATCGTCTCTTTGAGGTCTTTGCGTATATCTTCGTCTTGTAGAAAAGTGACGAATACGTCGCGGATACTCTTGGCCATTACGATAACTACTGTTACTATCACCGTCGATTATCTATATAACAAGGTAACGAGCCATCGTCTCGCTAAATCCTGTTAATAATTTTGTATCCCCCCTATAAATGGAGATTTTTGCTACGAATGATACATTTAATTTCGAGAACCTGACCATGACGAAACCGACGTCGATTGCCGGGGGAAATTATTTCATACGTTGTTTAGTGAAAAACCAACCGCTTTATATTCAACCACCTAAATGTAAAACTCGGCAGGGCATTGTGAAGCCGGGGGTGGGTAAACGGTTTTATTCCGACTTGTTGTTCACGAACGAGAACGAGGATTTCATTCGGTGGATGGAGAATTTAGAAAATTACTGCCAACAGTACATTTACAAGAACCGCGAGAAATGGTTTGACGGCGAAATGGATTTGCATGACATCGAGAACTATTTCACTTCGCCACTGAAGCTGTTCAAATCGGGTAAATACTATATTGTGAGAACAAACATCACCACAGTTTTAGGAAAACCCACCTTGAAAATCTACGACGAAAACGAGACGGAACAGGATTTTGAGACGATCAATGAGAATACCAATGTCATGACCATCTTAGAGGTCCAAGGTATCAAATGTTCGTCCAAGAGCTTCCAGATCGAGATTGAACTGAAGCAGATGATGGTGCTGGCCCCGACCAACATGTTCGAAAAATGTATTATTCGTACCGGCACCGCACCCTCGAAGGAGGTCAAGGAGAACCTGGACAGTCGTAATGAAGTGCTTCAGATCACGGATGGTCTCGAGAACAAAGTAGAGTTCGAACAGGCACCTGTACCGGTCGACGCAGTCAGCGAGGATGACCCGATCAATGCAGTCGACGAATCTCCCAAAGAGGAAGAATCGCGTTCTCAAGAGGAACCAACGGAAACGTTTGTTGGGCGGGACCCACAAGAGTTGGTGGAAGTCGAGTTTAATTTAGAAAAGATCACCGACGACAAACCGATGCTGATTAAGAAACGTGACAATATTTATTACGAAATGTACCGGGAGGCCAAAAAGAAGGCGAAGGCAGCGAGAGATTTAGCACTGTCGGCTTATTTAGAAGCAAAGAGAATTAAGAATACCTATTTGTTGGAAGATATGGAGGAGGACGATGACGACGACGAGGAGGACGATTACGAGTACGATGACGATGACGACGATGAGGAGGAGGAGGGGGATGAGCACGAGGAAACCCCAAATATTTAGCTCAAATAGGAAATTAAGGAAAACCTGCCGTATTGAAAGTCTAAGCCAGGTTCTCGAATCAACAAATATAGAAGCATAATGCTATTTACAATAAAATAATTTTATCCGCCGTTTATATA
>Ga0114973_10000900_pt1 | contig 22397 bp, 23 predicted proteins | sample M_140807_MF_Meta_FD_87025 | JGI IMG/M metagenome (GOLD analysis project Ga0114973, IMG submission 87025) | Freshwater microbial communities from Lake Montjoie, Canada to study carbon cycling - M_140807_MF_MetaG | ecosystem: Environmental > Aquatic > Freshwater > Lake | place: Lake Montjoie...
CTTTAAAAGAAATAGATAAAAAAATATTTGATAGTTTTACTAGGTATAATTTACGTAAATAAATTAATAGTAAATAATATATGTTTTTTGAATTATTAAGTAAAAATAATAATAATGAGATAAAACGACACAAAATAATTGAAAATAAAGAAGAAATTTTAAGAATAGCAAATAAAATGTTGGATAAAGATGCTCATTTAAATTATGAATATTATGATCTATATAAAGATAGTTTTTACACATTTTCAAAGGATGTCATAGATAAAACTACTATATTAAAAACTCCTACTATAGTATTTGAAATATCAGAGACAAATAATATTGATAAAACAATTTTTATAAAACCTAAACCTAAAACGATAATTGAAATGTTTAAAAAAATATAAGTTAATTGTATATGACTAAAACATTTAAATTATTAAGATGTCATCCTAAAAAAACGCGTAAAAATAATAGTTGTTACGACGATACTACTATTTTATTATTAAGAGATGAATGGAATAAAAAAAATAAATTAAATAAAATAAAATCAAACAATATATCTGTAATTTGGGAACAACTCAAACAAAAAATTTTAGATTGTAAACATGAATTATGTTGGCTAGATAAATTAGTAACAGATATTAAAAAGAAAGAAGTTATTAATAATTTTGCACCAATTGCGCCATTAAATGAATGGAAAAAATTTAATAATTGGTTAAGTAGTACTGATTTTAACAAAGTTATGAAACAATATATGGAAAAACATCCTAATTTTTTATATTTAGGTCCATCTCCAATAGATTTTGACACTATAGTAAATGGTAAATGTGTATGGCCTACATTATGTAATATAGATGTAATTAAAGAATTAAAACGCGGCAAAAATAAATTTGGTATTATTTTAAATTTAGATAAACATTCTGGTGAAGGTACACATTGGGTTTCATTGTTTATTGATTTAAAAAATAAGTTTATTTTTTATTTTGAGTCAACAGGAAGCAGTATGCCTAGTGAAATTAAAACTCTTATTGCCAAGGTAAAAACACAATGTTCTAATGCAGGTATAGAACTTAATGAAATGAATAATATGAATATACGCCATCAATATGGAAAAAGTGAATGCGGCATGTATTGTCTATATTTTATAATATCATTGTTAGAAGAAACAAATAAACCAGAAAAATTTTTAAATAAAAAAATAAAAATTCCCGATAATGAAATGGACAAATTGAGAGATATTTATTTTAATAAATTAGAATTTAAATAATAAATGAATAATTTTTTAATGAATAGTTTAACAAATAAAGCAAAATTATGGGATCAATGTATAGAACAGGGGTTATTTAATAATGTTCATAAAGATAATGTATCTAAAATACAGCCTATGTTTGAAAGTACAATTGATATGTTTATAACTATAAATGATGATATAGAAATATTAAATAGAGATTTTATGATAAAAATGAAAGAAGAACTTAATAAATTAAATTCGTTTGAGGAAAGACAAAAAGATTATGATCAATTATTAAATAATCCAAAACCAAAAATGATTGATTTTAGCGATAAACTAGATGAACCTATTAAAAATATGGATCTTTTATTAGAAAAAACGCAAAATAATAGACAAGAAATATTTAAATCAGTTGATAAGCAAATGATTAATAATTCATTAATTGATAAACCATTTGAACAACAAACTATTGATTGGGGTTCTGTTATAAAAAAACAAAATGATATTTTAATAAAAATATTAGAAACACAACAAACTATATTACAATTATTAAAAAAATAATATTATTTATATATGTATTTTTTATATTATTTAATTACTTTAGTAATAATTATATTATTTTTTAAAAGTAAAAAAGAAAATTTTAATATAGAAATTAACAATAAATTTAATATAGACCAATTTGAAGAAATAGGTAAAGAGTATGATTATTCAGATAATAATTCATATAGTTTTAATTTTAATCATAATTTAAAAAATATACGCAATTATGAATTATATAATTATAAATTTGGTGATATTTCACATAATTAAAAAAATAATATTAGTAATTATTATATGAAAAGTAAGTCAAAATTAAATTGGTCAAATATAGTAATTATATTATTAGTAGTATTTGTTTTACTTCCACTTGTCTTATCTTTTTTTGGAGTGAGTACTGAAAATTTTGATTCAGTAAATAACAATTTGTTAAATATGTCTGACTTATCATTTCCCGATGTAAGTTATAATTAAATATAATAGTATAATATAATGGCACATAATAGTCATGTTATTATATTAATTTTTTTAGTTTTTATTATATTTCCAGTTGCATTTAATATGGTTGAATTACATACAGAACAATTTGATGTTAGTGGATCATTGATGAATAATTTACCAGATTATAGCGCGCCAAATGATCAAAAGAATCCTAATCAATTTTTAAATAATGGAATGCAACCAAATCAATTTTTTAATCCTCCACCTTTTAAATCACCATTATATAATAAATTAGAAGAGATTGATAATAGATTAGATGATATACAGAAAAAAATAAATTAGTAATATATAATGAAACAACAACAATGGTTAAATATTAGTATTATATTATTTGTAATTTTTATAATTATTCCTATAATATTACGGATGTTCAATATTCAAATGGTAGAAGGATTTAAATCAATAACTGATGAAGATGGTACAAATACACGGATACAAATAGTTAATGATAATTTAATGGATATTAGTAAAAATATATTTTCAGATGATGATGCTCGTACTGTATTAAATGATACATCCGGAAATATGGTTACTCAAATATTAACATTAGTAAAAGGATTATCTGATAAAATAGAACAAAATGATACTCCTCAATTTCAAGCACTTAAATGTGTTGCAAATTTTGGAACAAATATAGGTGATGATTTACCAAATGGTGCCGGTGTATTAACAAATACTAAATATGTATGTCCGTCTGAATATCCAACATGTTCAGGTCTAGTATGTGGTGAAAAGTATGGCACTTGTGGTATTTAACTTATGTGTTAATATACCAACTTTCTGTATTCCATGGATTTTTAGTATCTCCTTCATATGCTCTACCATAATTATTTTGAAGTATCCATTCATGTATTTTAGTATTAGATTTAGGAATATTAAATTCAATTAAGAGACGCCCATATTTATCTTTTTTATCAATAGAACATGTTATTTGTACTATAGTATTTAATAATAATTCTCTTAGTTTATCTCTAACAAATATAGCGCGTTCTTTTTCTATTTTATCTTTTGTTTTAATTTCTGGAGTATCCACGTGTTTAATTCTGCAATTCCATTTATAATATTCGCCAAATACTTTAAATACTACCGTAATTGTATCTCCATCATAAATATCAACAATTTTTGCTGTAAAACTTTTTCCATTTAATGAAAATAGAGGTACATTCGTAGTTTTATTTTGTAATTCTTCATATTCATATAATGAATTACAAAACACATATTTGCAGTTATTTACGAATGCGTTATAAATGATCGAGCATCTAGTTGGCATAATAATTAAATTAAATTAATAAAAAATCAAAATCAATTTTTATTTAATACAGCAACTCCTTCATCTTCCATTGTTCCAATTTTCACTAATATAGACTGCTTTCCTTCTTTTTTACCTTTCATATAAGTTGTATAATCATATAAGGCAGAAGGAATTTTATCTTTTTCTACAATGTATGTACCCTTAGTTCCATCTATAGTGAATGTTTTCTTTATTAACGCTATTTCTTTAGTATCTTCTTTTTTAGTTTTAAATTTCATAATTGGATCTTTCTTATAATCTAAACCATATAATTTATTATTTTTTAATTGAGCAAATGGTTTTTGAACACATTTATCTTTATAATTTACTACACAATCTATGGATGTTTCCTTTAATGTATCTAAAAACATTATAGAGAGATTTTTCTTTCTTTCCATAATTTCATATAAAGATTGATCTGTTGATAATGAATTATCTTGTGTTTTAAGTGCATTAAATTCTTCTAGATCCATACCATCTTTAAATTTGCTTATGTACATAAAAACTTTTACATTTCTATATGTTTCTGGTAACAATGCATGACTGCATATACGCCTGGCTCTCCCTATAACCTGATTAATTCGTACATGATGCCAATATGGCTCTGTTATATGTACAAATCTAGTATTTTTTAAATCAATACCTTCTGCACCAGATGCAGTAATCATTAGTAAATTAATTATCTCTCCATATAAATTTTTATTTTCAACATTTGGAAAATTTTCTTTTATTTCTTCTACAATATTATTGGGTAATGCGGAAAAATTACTATTATATATATTTCTAATTATTTCTTTTTCTTCTGGTGTTTCTGTTCCGGTATATAACGAAAAATATTTTTTATTTTCAGTATATTCACTATCTTCATACATTTTATTGAATTTTAATGAATAGCCTCCACTTCCAGTTTTTTCAACTCTTAATTCTATAAATCCATAATATTTCAATATGATTGAAAATATACCTATACCTTCTAGTTGTCTAAAATTGGTATACATTAAATGACATCCTTTATTCTCTTCATTAATTATATTGCTTAATAGTTTATAAAACTTAGGACTATACTCTTTTAATGGATTTTCGCCCTGTACTATAGTTTGTTTAATTAATAACTTTTGTATATCATCGCAATTAAAATATTGGGCTGCATTATCAAATAAATCAACTAATACTTTATCTATGCGTTGCATGTAAGTTTTATCTATTTTTCGATGTACAATATCTGACTCGTCATATTTTCCATCTACATCTGATAATAAGCTTTCATTATCAACAATGTCTAAATCGTCTTCTGTAAATTTAGATGATTTTAATACATCAGATTTGGGCATAGGTCTTGGAAGTTCTGTAGGAAAGGAAAAATTACAACATGCTCTAGAAAATACCCTATAGGTTGAATTCATTTTATCATCGTCTTCTTTCTTTTTTACATTTCTCTCCATTTCTCTTTCTTGCTTTCTTATATTTGAATATGCTTTTATTTGATGCAAGCTCATATCACAATATTCAATATGAATATCTTCTCCTTCTTCTGTTTTTATTATATTAGGCATTAATTCTGCTTTATCACCCAAATATGATACCATTCCTGTTATTTTACTTTGAAACCATTCTTTATTATTTATTTTTAAATCAGCTGATACAAATAAATCATTAAAATCTTTTTCTGGAAATTTTTTGTATTTTACATATTCTATCTTTTTAACTTTAAAATAGGTATTATCTTTTAATAAGAGTTTTATTTTTTCTAAAAATTCATAACGACTTATTAATGAATTTTCATCAAATATTACTTTACCATTTTCTTGTTTTGAAAATCCATAAGCATTTTGAATTATTTTTAATTTTGAATATTGTTGTTCATAATCATATGATTCAATATAAGGCTGTGTTAATAATTGTTTAAATACTTTATCATTTATTTTTGTATTTGTTATGTCTATATTTACTTCTAAACAATAGGTATAGCCTCCTATTAAATTAAATAAAATGCCTAATTCATCCGGATAATTAATATAAGGAGTACCAGATAATGCAACTATTTTACAATTTTCTGCATCTAATATAGCTTCATAAATAAATGTAGATATTGACTTTTTATTAGTTCGTACTTTATTTATAATTCTACTAACAAAATTATGGACTTCATCAATAACAATAACACTGTTATCAAAAGGATTAATTGCATTTTTTTGAGTATAGACATCCCATCTTTGTTTTGTTATTCCGTTATAATTAATAAATTTGTATTTATTTTTAATAAGAATGTCTATCAATTCATCTACCTGTGTTTTATCATCTTCATTTAATTCTTTATAATTTGGAGCATTTTCATTTTCAACAACCCATAAACAATTATATTTTTTTATATATGCTTTAATTTTTTCATTTGTTCTAGCAATATTTTCATCAATGCCTAATGTATTAAATAATTCTGTATAATTTGTAGTTAAATTTATATCTACCTTTACCCATTTATTATTAAGTTTAAATAATTGATCGCCACAAAATTTCATTTGTGTTCTATAATTTGCCTGTAATGATGCTGGTGTCATGATATACACTTTATGCGAATTTTTCATACCTTCTATAATACTTATCGAGCTACATGTTTTACCAGAACCTAAGCCATGGTATAATAATAATCCTCTATATGGTGTAAATGAATTTAAATATCGTGTAACTATTAACTGATGGACTAACGGTTTATAATCTTTTTCAGATGTTCTGTCGCAACTTGCTTCATCTTTTTCAAATTTTAGACTAATCATCTTTTTCATAATTTCATTTAAGAATTCTATTCTGTTATTAGTAAACATTGCTTCTTTAGGTACATCACTGCCCAATTTATCTATATATGTTTTAAACTTTTCTTGATAATCGTCATCATCCATATTTAGACCAAGTAATGATCCCTGCATTGGTTTTTTAGAAATTATTTGTTCTTTAACAGCCTTTTTAAGTTTTTTATCTAGTTTACCTTTAAGAATTATTTTTTTATTTAATGCTATTGCCGTTTTAATAATTTCTTTATAATTATAATCTATACCCAATAATTGTAAAAATTCAGAAATTTTAGTATTATAAACTGTATCTAATTCTTCATTAATTTGAATATTTAATTCAACTAATGGTAATTTTACAGGTATTACTTTAAATAATTCTAAACTCATATAATTTACATAAATAAAATACTTTAATATATTAATCTATTATAGTTGATCTATTAGTTTTAATGCTTCAAAACATGCAAGCTGTTCTGCCTTTTTTTTAATTTTATGTGTCCCAGAACCAAAAAATATAAATGTATTGTTATTTTTTTTAATATTTTCAAATGTTTTTATTTTTTCAAATGGAATAGCATTTTCTGGTTTTAATCCGTAAATATCTTCTAAACATAAGTACACGCCCATAGTATATCTTAATTCTTCATCTTGATTTAAAATAATATATTCAGGTGTTTTTTTAAATTCCTTTTGTATTTTTACTTGGAATATATTTTTATAATTATCATCGTTTTCTAATATTTCATTCCAATCTACTAAAGTTTCAAATATATTTTCTATGAATAGTTGACATATTTGAAATCCTGGACCAATATTAAAATAATTATTAAATAAATTATTACTATCTTGAATAGTAATTTCATTTGCATCTAAAAATAATGCTCCCAATAATGCCTCAAATAAACACCCTAATTTTTTATAATTACTTCTTATTTTTTTTTCCTCTGCATTTTTAGATATAATATACCATTTATTTATACCCATTTTATATGCCAATTTACCAATATGATCATTTTTTACTAAATTAATTTTTTTTTCTGTCATAAATCCTTCATCTGCATCAGGAAAACGCTTATACAAGTACATTTTTGTAATACATTCTAGAACACCATCACCTAAAAATTCAAGTCTTTCGTTTGAAAGTTGCTTTAATTCAATGCATTTATATGGAAGTTTAACTAATTTATAATCAGATACATTATCAAGAACATATGATCTATGTATAAATGCTCTTTTAAATAATTCAATGTTATTTATTTTGTAGAAAATATTAAATTTTTCTAATAATGATTTAATATTTTCTTCAGTAATTTCTATATTTTTTTCATTATATGGGTTATACAGTTCATCCATTAATTAAACTAGTATAATAATATTTAAATATTTTTTTATTATAATATAATGCCAGAACAGGTTAAATATGGTGTATTAGAAGTAAATAAATTTTTAGAAGCAAGTGCATTAAATGAATATATATATAAACAGATAAGAACAAGTGTGTGGAATGTTAAATATTTAAACAGTGGTACAATTGCAATAGGTCATAGCGGTGTAATGTGGGAAGATACAGGACATGGAACAGACGATAATCCAAGAAAATATGTATTAGATGTAAATGGTTCATCTTATTTTCATCAGTATTGTAAAATAAATAATAACTTAGATGTAATAAAAAACTTAAATGTCTTTGGAGTATTTAACTTTTCAAATATGTCTGGCAGTTTAATTAACGCAACTGAATCAACTATTAAAAATTTAACTTGTGAAAATATTGATATAGATAATAATTTAACTAATTATGGAATAACTACCTTAAATAATAATACAAATATAAGCGGTAATACAACCATATTAGGAAATTTAAATGTATCACAAAATATTAATTTGGATGGAAGTTTAAATGTAAAAAGTAATACTAATATAAGTGGTAATTCGATCATTTATGGAACCTTAAATGTATTAAATAATACTAATATAAGTGGTAATACAATAATTACTGGAAATTTAAATGTATCAAACAATACTAATATAAGTGGTAATACAATAATTTCTGGAAATTTAAATGTTAATAGAAACCTTAATATAAGTGCTAATACAAATATATATGGAGTATTAGATGTATCAAATAATACTATTATAAGAGGTAATACTGATATTTATGGAAATTTAAATGTATCTAGAAATGCTAATATAAGTGGCGATATTACAACACATGGAAATATAAATGTTAGTAAAGATGTTAATATATTGGGCATTCTTATGCCTAAAAAAATAAGAATGAATAGTAATATAGATTATAGATCTTCAACTCAAGATATAGCAGATATAACTATTGGTAGAGGAAGTATAATGTATTTAGATAAATTATATGTAGAAGATATTCAAGTATTACGCGATTTTACATCTAACACTGAATTAAAAGTAAATGTTCCTAAAGAAGCTAATTCAAATACATTTACTGGATTAAATGTACATAATATTATTACTGAAACATTTGTAAATAATGTATCAGTATTTAATATTGTAACTAGATCAAAAATAGAATTAGGTGCTGCATATAACTTAATTCAAGCAGCCCAATTAGAATCAAATACTTATGGAGGATTTATGCATGGAATATATAATGCATCTTCTACAGTAACTACTAGTTATTTTGATATATCAGCTAATTCTAATAGTGATAAAGGCGGAAAAGGTATTATATACCAAGGACCTGTAGAATTTTATACAGATAATTTATTAATAGATGGAAATCTTAAAATAACAGGTGATATTTATTCGTATTCGGATAAAAATATAAAGGATAATATTATAAAATTAGACAATTGTTTAAATAAAATAAGTGATATTCATGGTTACTATTTTACAAGAAAGGACTTAATAAATATGTCTCAAATACATATAGGTCTTTTAGCACAAGAAGTAGAAAGTATATTTCCTGAAATTGTACAAGAAAAAAATAATATAAAATCTATAAATTATCAATCTATTGTTGCAATACTTATTGAAAGTATTAAAGATTTACAAAATGATTGTACAAAATTAAAAAACGAATTTTTAGAATTAAAAAATAATTTATTACAAAATAAAATATTATAATAAGTTATAATGCCCTATATTAAAAGACAACAATCTATTATTAATAGCGCAGATGCATGCGGTGGTGGTATGAAAAAAGCAGGTTTAGTTTATGGCGCTGACTTTAGAAGAATTAACCAGAGCTATTTAAAAAGAAATACTGTAACAAATCTTAATTTTAAATGGGATAAATCTACATGCTGTAAATAAATTTATTCAAATAATTTAATTTAAATCAGTTAAAGATATAAATTTATATTCATTTAATAATGAAAATAGATATTGATTGTAGAGAGAAAGAATTAATACAATTTTGTTCATTATTAAATAAAAACAATGACATTTCTTTAAATGTTATACAGTTACATTTAGGAGATTTAATTATTAATAATAAAGTAATTATAGAAAGAAAAACGTTAACTGATTTAGCGGCAAGTATTAAAGATGGTAGATATAGAGAACAATCGTTTCGTCTTCAGAAATCTATAGAAGAAGGATATAAAGTTATTTACATGATTGAAGGAAATATGGATTTATATGTTGGATCATTGCCAAAAGATACTTTAATAAGAACATTTTATAGTTTAATGAATAAAGGATTTAATGTTTTTTTAACAAAAAATGTTAAAGATACTGCGTATTTTATATTACAATTTGCAGAAAAAATAATTAATACTGTATCAACTCTTGATACAAGTAGTAATTGTATCGAGACACCTTATGAAAATATAGAAGGAGTAATACATAAACAAAAAAATACTAATTTAACGAGAGACAATATTAGTATTTTTATGTTATCTCAGTTGCCTGGTATAAGCAGTATTACTGCAACTATTATTATGGATAAATATAAACATATAAGTAATTTAATTAAAGATTTGGCAATCGATCCAGAATGTTTAGATACATTTGAATATATTAATCCTAAGAATAATAAACCTAAAAAGTTAAATAAAAATGTTATTAAATGCATTAAGGAACTCCTATAACTCCAATATTTTGATTATCTTTATCATATGACTCATATTGATTACAATTAAATGGTGAATTTTCTAATGCTGCATTCATTGTTTGTTTAATATTTGCTTTATTACGTACAACTGGTAAATTATGGTTCATACCACCTGTATTTAATTCAGTTACAAAACTTGGTCTAATTTCATACATAGGCGCTCCTTGTGTATCAAACATTTTTTCTAAATGTAATACTGGACAATTTAAATTGTTTGCTCTCTGCCATTCAATATATTCTTTATATTCTTCTAAACTTTTCATTTCAATTGGATTTACTCCAGGAACATGTGCGTATTCTGGATTATATAATAAAATCTTATTTCCATCTTTAATAATTGTTGTAGGACACTGTCCAGAAACAAATGTTTCTTTAGGATCATTCATCATAAAATGAATACCAAATAAAAATAATACAAGTATAAATACATATATAAATATTTTTGATTTTTGAATATTGCTCATTTTAATATATTATTATATTTTATAAATATGATTAAAAAAAGGCCAAATATTATAAAAATAAATAAAGGTGATACTGATAAATTTGATAAACATGTTGGACATATGAAAGGCGTTGTATTATTTCATCATCCAGGATGTATTCATTGCATTATGCTAAAGCCAAAATGGGATATGATGAAAAAGAAAGTATCAAAGCATGGTGATATTATGGAAGTTAGTGCGGAAGCATTAGAGCATTCTAATCATCCAGTAAAACATCAAATTAATGGATTTCCTATGATTGTATATTTAAATAATGGTAAAATAGAAGATACATTTAAAGAAGAAAGAAATGTAGAAAATATGTTAAAGTTTGTTACTAAACATTTACATGGCAAACAAAATAATTTAGAATATAATTATAAGTTTAAAAATAGCAAAAAACATAATATTTTAAAAATAAAAAAAACTAAAAAGCGTAATACTAAAAAAAAATAAATATAGGTAAATAAAATATAAAAATTGATTTAAATTTATTTATTATTATTGTTTATAAAAAAAATGACTATGCGTTGCAAATTGATTGACTTCAATGTTGTTGAAACAAAGGAAGATTTTCATATACAAATGTTTGGTATCAATGAAAATAGAGAGACCTATTTTATAGATGTTACTGATTTTAAACCATTTGTATACATTAAAATTGGTTCTGGATGGAAAAAATCTCATTGTGACGAATTTATGGAACATTTAAAATCATTACCTACATTAAAATATTGTGCAGACAATATTGTATCCTATGAATTAATTGAAAAAAAAACATTATATGGATTCGATGCAGGTAAATATTATAAATTTATTTATATTTCTTGTTTAAATACAAGTTTTATACATAAATTAAAGGCTTTGTATTATGATAAAGATAATCAACAAATTAATGAAGGTTATAAATATGGATCAACTTATACTAAAATTTATGAATGTATGATACCCCCTATTTTGCGTTTCTTTCATATTCAAAAGATTAGTCCATCTGGTTGGATTAAAATAGACACCTATATTAAAAATAAAAGTAAAATAAGTAATTGTACCTATGATATTAGATGCCATTTTAAACATATTATTGGTATAGATGATGATACGCCTGTCAAATATAATATATGCAGTTTTGATATTGAAGCTAATAGTAGTCATGGAGATTTTCCTGAAGCAATCAAAAACTATAAAAAGGTTTCTTATGATATTGCCTATTATATTAAAAATAATATTAATAAAGAAGACATAATAGTAGTTTTTAAAGAATTGTTATTATGTGTATTTGGATTTAGTGATAAACACTCTATTGATAAATGTTATTTAAAAAATAATACTTATACTGAAGAAGAATTTATGATTGATTATAATAAAATATTGGCTACAAAATTGAGTAATACTAAAAAATTAGAATCAAAACTAAAGTCTTTCTTTGACGATGAAGAAACAGTTATTAAACCTACACAGTTATCTTGTTCAAATATTATAAATTTATTAATGACAGATGAAGAAATATCAATTAAAATTGTACATTTATTAGATTTGTTTGATACTCATTTTCCTAGTTTAAAAGGCGATGAAGTAACATTTATTGGAAGCACCTTTTTAAATTATGGCGAACAAGAACCATATTTAAATCATTGTATTAGTATTGCAAATACTGTTTCGGTTAAAGATAATCAGGTAATAGAATGTTATGATACCGAAAGAGAGATATTATGTGCTTGGTCAAAATTAATTAAAAAAATGGATCCAGACATTATTATTGGGTATAACATTTTTGGATTTGACTATAAATTCATGTTTGACAGAGCAAAAGAAAACAACTGTGTAGAAAAATTTATGGATATGGGAAGAACAAATATTATACCAACTGAATTAGATGAACAAAATATAGTTGTAGCATCGGGGCCGTATGATTTGACTTGGATACCTATGTCAGGACGATTACAAATTGATTTATATACATATATGCGTAAGGAATTTAATTTACCATCTTATAAATTAGATTATGTTGCATCAACTATATTAAGCGATACAGTTAAATCATATACAAATATAGAGAATACATGTAAAATAGTAACAAAAAATAAAAAGGGTATTTATGTAGATGGATACGTACATTTTGAAATAATAAGTAATTCATCTGAATTATATAATGATGGTGCAAAATATAAAGTAATAGACATTTTAGATAATGGATTTGTGATTGAAGGAAATATTGAATGTAAAGAAAAAATAAATTGGGGTCTAGCAAAAGATGACATTAGTCCAAAAGATATTTTTGAAATGTCTAAACAAGGTCCACAAGAAAAAGGTATTATTGCTAAATACTGCATACAGGACTGTAATTTAGTTCATTTATTATTTCAAAAAATAGACATTTTGACAACCTATATTGAAATGAGTAAATTATGCAGTGTTCCAATTAAATTCTTAGTTACAAGAGGACAGGGTATTAAATTAAATAGTTATATGTCTAAAAAATGCAGAGATATGGATGTATTAATGCCTCTTATATCAAAAGGCGATGAAAAGGAAGGTTATGAAGGAGCTACTGTATTAGAACCTAAATGCAATTTATATCTTAATAAATCAGTTGCATGTTTAGATTATGGATCTTTGTATCCCTCTGCTATTATTAGCGAAAACTTTTGTATGAGTAGTTTAGTTTATTGCATTGAATATAATTTAGACCATACTATACGAAAAGTATTTGGGCATCGAGATAAAGAAGGTAAATTTATGTATGATAATATTGAAGGATATACATATGTAGACCGACAATTTGATATATTTAGTTCAGATGGAAATAATAAAGTTGTATCTGGATACAGAAAAACAAGATGGGCGCAATTTCCTGATAACAAAAAAGCAGTGATGCCATCTATTCTTGAAGAACTACTTGCTGCTCGTAAATCTACTAAAAAACAAATGGAAAAAGAAGAAGATCCATTTAAACGAAATATTCTAGATAAAAGGCAATTAAGTATTAAGGTTACCGCGAATAGTTTATATGGGCAAACTGGATCAAAAACAAGCACATTTTATGATTTAAATGTTGCTGCAGCAACAACTGCAACAGGGCGCCTTATGATTATGTATGCAAAAGAAGTTATAGAACAAGTATATGGAGATAAAGACATAGATACTCAATATGGACAAGTACACAGTAATGCAGAATATATATATGGAGACACTGACTCGGTGTTCTTTACATTTAACTTCACAAAAGATGATAAAGAATTACCCGAAGATATGGAACGCGAACTAACAATTCAAATTGCAAAAGAAGCAGGTGTATTAGCAACTGAAGCCCTTAAAAAACCACATGATTTAGAATATGAAAAAATCTTTCGACCATTTTGTTTATTATCTAAAAAACGATATGTTGGCAATTTATATGAAGATGATTATAGAGTATATAAAAGAAAGTTTATGGGTATTATTTTAAAAAGGAGAGATAACGCAGATATAGCAAAAGATGTATATGGCGGTATTATTGATATTCTTATGAAAGATGCAAATATTGAAAAAGCAATTGAATTTTTGAAAAAAAAATTAGATGAATTGGTAAATGGTAAAGTTCCTATTGAAAAATTAGTCATTAGTAAATCATTGCGTTCATTTTATAAAAATCCTGCGCAAATTGCGCATAATGTTCTTGCCGAACGCATAGGAGTTAGAGATCCTGGCAACAAACCATCTCCAGGAGATCGTATACCATATGTTTATATTCAAACAACCGGTAAAAAATTACAGGGTGAAAAAATAGAAACTCCTCATTTTATTAAAGAAAATAAACTAAAAATTGATTATGGTTATTATATTACTAATCAAATTATGAACCCAGTATTACAATTATTCTCTCTTGTTTTATATGACATGAAGGAATTTAAAAGAAGAAAGAATAGTTTTATTCAAGAATTAGAATGTCTTAAATCAAATATGGAACCAGAAAAGTATGTAAAAAAAGAACAAGATTTAAAAGATAAGGAAGTTGAAAAAATATTATTTCAACAGTATTTAATTATAGATAAAAATAAAAAAGCAAACAATACTATGATCACATCATTCTTTAAATAAATTATTTTAAGAAGATGCTCTTCCTCTAGAAGCTCCTCGAGATGCTTTTCCACCAGATGCTTTTCCACCAGATGCTTTTTTACCTTTACTTTTTTTTGTAGAATTACTATTAGATCCACTAGATCTATTTGAACTGGTTGACCTAGCCCGACTTTTACTTCTTGCACTTTTAGATCTAGCTCTAGGTTTTTTTCTCATAAACCAATAACTTGTTTCATCATAAAAACAATCATAATCTTTATATTTTCTATCAAGATTTCCTCTTTCAATTATTTGAAGCTTTTCGGCTTTTCCTAATTTATGTATATTTTCCGGTCTTAAAATTTCATGCATTGCTCCTCTAGGCATTACATCGGTATAACCTCCTTTTCCTAAATCTTCTAATAACCATATTGTATGTCCATTATCAGTAGTACCAATTGGTCTTGAACCAAGACAATCATAAGTATCATCATTAACTTGTTCAAATGCTTTATACATAATACCATTTCCATCTTGAGAATAGATTCTAAATAGAAATGGTAATCTGGGAGCAGCCATTATACATTTATGTAATATTATATATGTATTTAATTATTTAAAATACCAATTTACAGATAAATAATCGTTTTTATTAGAAGGCATATCATCAGCAATCATTTTAAGCGATGGACCGGCTAAAAATAATGATTGAACTTCATTATAATTAATTGCATAATTATAATATTTCAATGAAGAAACATACCCCTTAAACCCATTAGTTTCTCCTATATAAATATCATAATAGTTTTGTTTTGGTACATTATTTAAATTTTGGCGTTTTTTTAACATGCCATTGATATATATATCAACTGCTATACCTTGAACGCGTATTGTGCAACATACCCATTTTTGAATAGGAACATTTTCAATTATTATTTTTTCATATAAAGTTCTATCTGTATCTGAATTAAATGTATTCATAACTAATGTTAAATTATATTGTTTAGGATTATTTAGATTAGGACTACTTGTTGTAATACTATCTTTATTTTTTTCTGCCATATCTGTTGCATAATCTAATGCAAAACCAGCTGCCCCAAAAAGACTACCATCTGCAAGTGTAGCTTTAACATTACTTATTGGAATTGTTAAATTACTTAAATCAGTATCACTTAAATTACCAGTTGTTGTTTTTATTTTTGATTTCATGGCAGTAATGTGTGTAGTAAATTTATTTTTAACTATTTCTAATTCTAAATAAACTTTATTAATTGCTGTATATAGATTACTAGATTGTATTTTACCATATAAATCTGTTATTAATGTTTGAATATCGGTAATATCTTCCACAATACCATTACTACTACCTGGAGGCGTTGTTGCATTTTTAGAAAGTTTATTTAATAAACCATTATATTGCTCAACCGTCATAGTTGTCCAACCTGCTGATGGACTAAAAGCAGTGTTAACTGTAGAAAATTTAGCTGTTAATGCAGTTAATTTATTTCTTATACTGCCATCACCAGTAGTTGTATTAGTTAATGCGTTCCATATATCAGTTTGTTCCCTATCTTGTACATCTGTATAACTATCATACACTTTAGTTAAAAATAAACCAGGTGAAGCATTTATAAACTTTTTATTAACATCTGTCATATAAGAAGTATTGTATTTATTACTTGGTGCAGGTGATTTTGAAAATATTCTTGCATTAGTTGGTATAGATATATCATTATCAACTACAAACCATACATTCCATGTAAATTCTATACCTTGTGGTTGATCAACTGACCTATATATAGGAACAGATTCCTTGACTGCAGGATTAACATAAACAATTTTTTGTTTATTACTTTCAACCATACCATTTATAATATATGGATTAGCACTAGGTGTAACAAATCTATTTATTAAACTCATACCAATTTGAAAAATAATAACAAATAATAATAAACATAAGAAAAAACCAACAAACTTACTAATAGCAGTATTAGAATTAAAAAATTCTTCAGTCATAGAACTCCATCGTGATAATGGTTCCTTTAAATTTGTTTTATTTCCTGCATTAGAAACTTTTTCTTTAATATTTTCACTTATTTGATTTGCTTTATTTTTAATTTTTGTTGCAGCGTTTGCTATACCATTTTTAGCTTTTGTTGCTAAACCTTCTCCCATTTTTGCAGCATTGCTTGCTGCATTTTTTACATTACTACTTAATGATTTATTAGTATTTGATTTAAGGGTTGTGTTTTGTTTATTACTGTTCATTTATATATTAAAATATATTTTATATTTTACATAATATATTTTACATAAGTTTTTACATGAGTGGTATTTTATATAGTTCTTGATTGCCTTTTTGGAATATGAATGTTGCATTATATTGATTTAAAATATTACCAAATAAACTATCGCTAAATCCTTCTCTATAAATATCCCAACATTCTTGAGGGCTTAAAAATTTAGCATAATATCTTGTTTTAGAAATATAACCATTATATGTTTTTTTAGCTGTAGTATTTGGATTGAAGACAAATTCATATGTTCCTTCTACAGGAACATATTGAGAATTAGAAGTTAATGTTGATTTTTCTAATTTACCATTAATGTATGTGTCTACTTTATTATCACCAAAACATACTGTAACATTAACCCATTTTTGTATAGCTATATTTTCAACTGTAATTTTTGGACCATTTTTATGCGATGTGGTATCAGTTGCATCTACCTTGTAAATGTCATAGTCTATTGTTAATGTATTTTTATAACTATTAAGTGATATTTTAGGACATGATGCAGAATCTATAATTCTTTCAACTATTATTTTATCAGCTCCTAAATTATTATTCCAATCAGATATATATATCCACATAGATACAGAATATGATGTAGATAATTCGTAAGGATTATCTTTATCGCCTATAGTTGTAGTAGTAGTTGTAGGTGTAGGGTATGTTATACCTTTGGTGTATGATTTAAAAAAATCTAAATTAGTCATTATTACAATAAATACAATTAATAAAGCAACAACTAGTACTATTTGCGCACGACCCTCTACTTGACCAGTTGCTAGTATATATATTCCAATAATTAAAAATGTTATAACTATAATACTTGTAAATGAAAAGAGGTCCATTATATTATAATATAATATTAAAATTGTGGGCGATTATTATATATTTCTGTAATTTTATTTAAATCTAATGGGAATTCATAATAATAAAAATTTGATATCCCGCCTATATCTTTATTATTCTTAGAACCTATTTTTAATAGTTCATTTTCATTAATTTTATAATCTACAATATTTTTATATGATCCCATTAATTTACCATTGATAAATATGTCATATGTTCCATAGTTATTATTTATTACAATATTGTTCCATTTTTGAAATAATATGTTATTTGTTTTATATAATACAATACTAGAATTTGTTTCATAATTTATATATTCTAATGTTAACTCTCTATTGTTATGATTGAAGTACATAGATGGTCGATTTCCATAAGTATAAATAATGTCTTTTTTATTAATTGTCTCTAATGGTACTAAATATAACCAGAAAGAAAAACTATAATGATAATTATTATTTTCTAAATCAGAAATTAAATTTTTTGTAAAATTTGGATTAAATGTTGTTGATAAATATAACATAGTTTTTTCATATAAGGATATTACATATTTATTTTTTTCTACTAGATCATTTATAAAATTAGTAATATCATCGGTATTATTTTGGTTCACTAATTCTTTAAGTTCATCATTTGTAGAAGGATTTTTCCATAATAATTGTTGTAAAATATATCTATCATATTCACTTATTGCAAGATGTATAGGAAATGTTTCATTTGCAATTACACTTGTAAATCCTTCTAAGTATTTTACTCTACTATAACTATCTGCATAATATGGCACACGCAATGCTTCGCTATCTAAAACAGTCGAATTTGATATATCAGCATTTGATAAATCACTATAGGATAATTTTCTAGATTCTTCTATTTGTTGTTTTTTTTGTATATCATAAATAGCCTTTTCATAAAAGGGTTTGCTTTCTAAAATTTTTTCATTTAAATCTTTTTTATTTATTGATAAAATATCTGTATTTAAATATTTTGAATCATTTACTAATATTATACCATACTTATTTTTTTTAATTTTATTATGTAAAAAATATCCATATATACTAAAAATAATAACTAAAATAATAAATAATATTTTTGTAGTAGATGGGGTATCTTTATAATCTTTCTTTATATAGTCTATAGCATCAGTTATTAAACAAGGAATGTAAAATATTAAATTTGTTAAAAATTCTATATATATGTTGTTTTCAGGTAGTTTATCTGTAATTTCAAAATAACTATTTAATAATGCAATAATAATAAAAAGTATAGCTAATGTTAAAAAGAATGAAATATTTAAACTGGATACTATTACAACTTGTAATAAATTAAATAATAATATAAAAATTATAAAAAAAAATATAAATAGAGCAATTAATTTAAAATATATTTGTGTATAATTTATGGCTTCAAGTCTTATATTAACATAAGCATTATCTGCTGTATCTTTTTTTATTCTGTCAATATGCCAATATAAATGAATAACATAAAATACCATTAATAAAAATATAATAACTATAGGAATATATATAAAACTTAAAATGTTATATGGGTTAAAAAAGAAAATATAATAACCAAATAATGATAATATTATTAATATAAAAAATATAGAATAAACAAATGTATAATTATTATTTTTACTTTTATCACTAAATTCTATTAATTTATTTTGACTTTTTTCTATTATAACACGTAATGGACTTTTTTTATTTTTTGTACTATGTGTACTATTACTATTTGCATTACTTGCTCTCATACTATTTTAATATATTAAATATTTTCTAATGAAGTTTTTTTACCATGACAATTTCTACATAAAGCAACCAAATTATCTATATCATTACTTCCGCCTTGGTCCAATCTTTTTTTATGATCTACTTCAAACCATGCTGGTAATTTTGATTTACAATCTCCACAACACCAATCTTGGTTAGATGCTACAAACTTTTTTTTTGTTTCACTTACGCTTCTTTTATGTGTTCTACTATTTTGCATTAGTCTATTTGTACTTTTATTATTTGTTTGCATATTTGTTGGTTGTTGCATATTTGATAAAAAAGGCGTTATCATATTTTTAGATGATTTATCAATAGGCATAACATTTATATATTGATTTAATGCATTTATTGTTTCTATACTTTCTTTTGGATTTTTTTTTATTATACTATAAAATCCAATTCCTAAAACAATTATTCCTGCAATTTTATAATATTTATAATAAGATGAAAACGATTTTACTAGTATATTATCATAATATACATTATATACTAGTAAAGCTGTAATAATTAATATTATAAAAGATGGGCTCATCTAATTGTATATATATAATAAATTATTAATAAAATAATAAATATAAATATAAAATGCTTAATCCATTTTTTGTTTATTCTATTATCTTTATATAATGCTAAATAAAAATAGTCAATTTATTCATTATAATCTAAATATTTTTTATTATTAATAATGTTAAACTCTCTATAAATAATATATCCATAATCCATCATTGTTTCTCTTTTATCATAATACGATTCAATAGGATGTTTTTTAATTAGTTTATAGAGAGTATTTTGATATTGCATAGGTAAAAAAAAAGGCAATGCATTAAACAATTCCTTTATTTTTTTCTTATTTGCTTTATTTGGATAATAATAATAGCATGCAAAACAAATATAATTAAATAATATATCTAATGATGCATTTAATGATGTATTATTCATTTAAATATATTATATAAAAAGTTTATATTAATACAACTATGGACAATCTAAAAACTATATGTAATAATTGCGGAAATACGGGTCATTTATTCTATAATTGTAAAAAGCCAATAACAAGTTTTGGCATAGTTTGTTATCGTATTAATGAAAAAAAAGAAATAGAATATCTATTAATTCAGCGTAAAGATAGTTTGGGTTATGTTGATTTTTTAAGAGGTAAATATAATGAAAATAATAATTTTCAATTAAAAAATATAATAAATGAAATGACAGAAACAGAAAAAGATAATATATTAAAATATTCTTACGCTGAATTATGGGATAAATTATGGAATAAAACAAATGAAAAATATGACATAAAAAATGAAGAAAAATTTAATTATATTAAACTATATAAATTACATTTGTTTAATACCGAAATTAAATGGTTAGAACCAGAGTGGGGTTTTCCAAAAGGGCGTCGTAATTATAAAGAAAGGGATATTGATTGTGCTATAAGAGAATTTGAAGAAGAAACTGGCTATTCTAAAAATAATTTAATATTTATTAAAAATTTAAATCCATTTGAAGAAATATTTACAGGATCAAATTTAAAATCTTATAAACATAAATATTTTTTAACATATATTTCGTATGTTAAAAGTTTAAATGATGATAATTATCAAAAAAGTGAAATAGGTAATATGAAATGGTTTACGCATAATAGTTGTTTAGACAAAATACGATTTTATAATATTGAAAAAATTGCAATTTTAAACTCTATTAATAATTTATTACAAAAATATAATATTTTTTAAATTATAATTATAATGGAACATAATATAAAATTAAGATTAAAGGAAGAACAAAATAGAAAATTTTTTATGGATGATGCATTACATTTACCATACCCCCATTTAGATGATAGTCAATTTCAAAAAAAAATATCAATGAAAAAAGAATTTTTATTTAAATATGATGGAGAAATAAAAGATGTAAAAGAATATTCTAATATTGTTTGTAAAAAAAATAAATCTTTTGAATTATCATCCCATCAAGAATTTATCAAACGATTTATATCATATAATACGCCATATAACGGTATATTATTATTTCATGGATTAGGAAGTGGTAAAACATGTTCTGCGATTGGGATAACAGAAGCATATCGTTCTTATTCAAAATATATACATAATTTTAAAAAGATAATTATAATTGCATCACCTAATGTTCAAGAAAACTTTAAATTACAATTGTTTGATCCTTCTAAATTAACTAATATTAATAATAATTGGTCAATGAATGGCTGTTTAGGCAATTCATTATTAGATGAATTAAATGCTTATCAAATTAACAGTTTAAATAAGGAAGAAATAATAACAAAAATACAAAAATTAATTACTAATTATTATGAATTTACTGGTTATATTGAATTTGCAAATAAAATACAAAAATGTATTACTATGAAAGAAGGAGGAATTAATGACTTATTAACAGAAAAAAAATTAAGGGCCGAATTTCAAGATACATTAATTGTAATAGATGAAGTTCATAATATTAGAATTAATAGTGATGTAAAAAATGATAAAAAAGTTGCTAAATCATTATTTCAATTAGTTTCATATGTAA
>Ga0114973_10000903_pt1 | contig 22365 bp, 17 predicted proteins | sample M_140807_MF_Meta_FD_87025 | JGI IMG/M metagenome (GOLD analysis project Ga0114973, IMG submission 87025) | Freshwater microbial communities from Lake Montjoie, Canada to study carbon cycling - M_140807_MF_MetaG | ecosystem: Environmental > Aquatic > Freshwater > Lake | place: Lake Montjoie...
CGGCTGTTCATGGACACATCGCTCGACACCGTGAGACGGCTGTTCATGGACACATCGCCTCCCACGAAAAGACGGCTATTGAGTGACACGTCATTCGTGACCGTGAGACGGCTGTTGAGGGACACATCCCCACCCACAAAAAGACGGCTGTTCAAAGACACATCGCTCGCGACCGTCAAACGGCTGTTGAGGGACACATCGCCTCCCACGAAAAGGCGGCTATTCAGAGACACATCGCTCGAGACCGTGAGACGGCTATTGAGCGACACGTCGCCACCCACAAAAAGGCGGCTGTTCAAGGACACGTCATTCGAGACCGTGAGACGGCTGTTCATTGACACATCGCCTCCCACGAAAAGACGGCTATTGAGTGACACGTCATTCGTGACCGTGAGACGGCTGTTCAACGAAACGTCGCCACCAACAAACATTCGTCGATTGAAAGTCGCATCATTCCGTACCCTTAAACGGCTTCTCAATACAGCGTCACTATCCACGAATAATCGATCGTTAAACGACACGCTATCATACACAGTCAATTTGCCATTTAATGAAACGTCGCCTCCTACGAATAAACGCTCATTGAAAGACACATCGCTCGAGACCGTGAGGCGGCTATTAAGCGACACGTCTCCTCCCACGAAAAGACGGCTGTTCATGGACACGTCACTCGAGACCGTCAAACGGCTATTAAGCGACACGTCTCCTCCCACGAAAAGACGGCTGTTCATTGACACGTCACTCGAGACCGTCAAACGGCTATTAAGTGAAACATCACCTCCCACAAATAAACGGCTGTTGAGGGAGACATCATTTGACACGGTGAGACGGCTGTTCAACGACACATCACCTCCCACGAAAAGGCGGCTGTTCAGGGACACATCGCTCGCGACCGTGAGACGGCTGTTTAAGGACACGTCGCCGTCCACGAACAGGCGTTCATTGAGAGAAACGTCTGCATACACCGTGAGGCGGCTATTCAGAGACACATCTCCACCTACGAAAAGGCGGCTGTTCAGAGACACGTCACTCGCGACGGTGAGACGGCTATTGAGTGACACGTCTCCGTCTACAAACAGGCGTTCATTGAGAGAAACGTCCGCATACACCGTGAGACGACTGTTGAGCGATACATCGCCTCCTACAAAGAGCCGTTCGTTCAATGACACGTCACTCGCGACGGTGAGACGGCTATTGAGCGAGACATCTCCGTCTACAAACAGGCGTTCATTGAGAGAAACGTCCGCATAGACCGTGAGACGGCTATTGAGCGATACATCCCCTCCCACGAAAAGACGGCTATTGAGGGACACATCGCTGGACACCGTGAGACGGCTATTGAGCGACACATCCCCTCCCACGAAAAGACGGCTATTCAAAGAGGCATCCTTAAATACAGTCAAAAACCCGCCGAGAGATGCATCATTACTCACCAACAACCGCCCGTTCAAGGATAAATCTTCCGACACGATTAATGTATAATTGTTAGTGGTTGTTTGAATGATATTTTGAGACTGATATTGTTTTACTAATAACCTACCATTAATAAGCGTGTCTCCTTTGACATATAAATCACCATTCAATGACGCATCCTGACCTAAGTACAGATTCCCATTGAATGATACATCACCCTCCGTAATAAATTGTTTGGCGACATATATGTCAAAATAGGTGCCGTTATAATAAGAAATATTTGTAATAGTCGCACCGACCGACTGCAAATCAAAATAGGCTTTACTTGGCAAACCCACATACGAATCGTTACGGGTGATTTGCTTAATCAATGTACCATTTTTGTAAAGATTTATTTGGTAATCGTAGCATAAATATATGGAATAAACATCGGTAGCGCTGACGGTTGCAGAAATAAAGCTGCTGGTTCCATTATATAGTATATTCAGCCCGTTTTGATCGTAAATGTACCCAACGAACAAAGTATCTCCGTCATCGTAAGTAATACCGACAGATACCGATTTGATATTCGGTTTACCTATCGAGAACCCCAAATAACTATAAATGTAGGATTCATACGTAGTAATGATGTTTCCACCAACTCCGCCTATTTTCACGATAGAATTGTTCGTAGGATAAAAGAGAGAACCTGACGGATCCATGGTATCGTTGAAATTAAATAGAGCGGGGCCATTGACACTTGGTCCAGTGCAACCTGTATAACCCGTATAACCGGTGGGGCCCTGAATTCCGGTAGGCCCTAGATTGTATGGACTAAACGAGATATTAGTTATACTCGAAGAAACAGAAGACAATCTAAAATAGCCTTGACCATTTCTATAAGTATCTGTGCGCGCTATGGTATTCAAAAGAACGTTATTTTTATAAAATTTAACTGAGCCACCGGTGGTGTAAATATAATACACATCAGTTGCTAGTGGGTAATCCGTCACGGTAAACATCGTGGATTGACTGGTGTTGAATAAGTTTCCGTAGTAGAGAACACCGTCGGTTTGATCGAAACTAAATCCAAAAAACAAGGACGCACCGTTATTGAAAGATGTACCGTTGTAGATTATGCCAACTTTCAATTGATCGTACTGAGAACCTACCGAAAATGCCAGATAACAATTTGTATATATTTCTTTCGTAGCTATGGAGTCGGTTTCTGGTCCGCTTAGTTTTAATATGGAATTACCCGTAGGGTACGAGACAGTAGGGCTCGGAACCGGTATCTGATATAAGGTAAACATAGCCGGTCCTGCGACACCTGTGGGGCCAGTAGGTCCTGGAAACCCAACATTCCCATCAAAGTTCTCGAAACGTATTGTCGGTGGGGGGTGATTATGGTTTGAATTACAGGGATTCACCGGCACATTAAATCTAAATGCCCGTCCGTTATTTACCGAACTTTGGATGAAACTTCGCAGTGCGGTATAATCACTCGAGGACATTTATATATACACCATGCTATTATTTTATACAAGAATTGTATTTGTAGTTTACTGCGGCAAATTATAATATGAAATCATAATAAGAGTTCAGTTATTAGCAAACCATGGAGAACCTGGACTTGGATATTAATAACTATAATTTAAGAGATTTAGAGCGCTTTTTTCAGTTGAAACCGAACAAACACTATAGTGCAAGCGATATTGAACTCAAAGAATGTAAAATTCGAGAACAATTGTTGTCAAGTAAGCATGTCAATAAACGATTTCAACGCGATCTAATCGAGTTTTTGACGACTGCAAAAGATTGGCTTATACATGTCAAATGCCCCCCTCAAAACAACCCGACTTCCATTCCTAAAAATTGGAAATTAGATACCATAGATGCACCAGGTTCTCGAGAACCTCCGAGTCGTACCGACGAATTAGTGCAACGCCCCGATACACAATTTGTTTATTCCAATAACAGCGATTTTTTCCCCGGTACAATGAATCCCCTCAACACACGGGTAATCACCAAATGTCTCAACATTGACACCCGATTCCGCGAGAACTTTTATTCGACGCAGAGTTCGGATTTTATATTGCAATTACCCACCAAACTTAATAAAGTAGTTTCCATGCAACTCGCCTCGCTGGAATTACCTATTTCATTTTATTCCATTTGCTCTGCTTTGGGTAACAATTTCCTCTATATGCTCGTCAATTATAATTCGTTCGATCGTACTGCTTCGGGTATATTAAAAGAAATTATTATTACTATACCAGACGGTAACTATAACGCTAACGATTTAATAGATAATATAAATCGTCAGCTGTGTCCTCTTACGGAGGAGGGTACTTTACAAAACCCCGATGATATATCATCTTATATTCAATTATCACTGGATATTAGTGCGAGTGGGTCAGGTAGCGGAAAAGTAAAGCTTTCTGCGACGGGAGACCGGGCAGAAATGATCAATTATATTAATTTAGATTTTACGCGGGACATCAAGGGCATTGTGGATTCCATCAATCTATCGTCAAAAATCGGTTGGAATTTGGGATTTTTGAAACCCGAATATAAGAATCATGCGAGTTATGTTGCGGAGACGGTGATCGAACCTGCTAGTATTCGATATATATATTTAGCTATTGACGATTTTAATAATAGCGTCAACAACCATTTTATGAGTGTTTATAACAACTCTATGATGAACCCTAATATTTTAGCACGTATTTCGCTGAAAGGGTCTTATTTTAGTTTGATCATGGAGAACGATTTTAATATTGTTAGCGAACCACGGCGGTATTTCGGTCCGGTAGATATCCAGCGTCTACGTATTCGTTTGTACGACGAACAGGGGCGAATATTACCTATGAACAATTCGAATTATTCTTTTTGCCTGAATTTTAAAATATTATATGATTTGTAGTTTTCCTACGATAGCTCCTTGAGTTTGGTTATTATAGCCCGAATCTTCAAGAGTGTAAAGAAAAAGTTAAAATAAGATGACACTATAATATAAATAATGTCTATTACACCGAATCCGTATCCGTACATCACTGCGGATGTGGGTGGAACTCACGCTTATTACGATTCTTCCCAAAATTTTTATGCGGTATTGGCTATTGGTGGTTTCACAGTTACCCAGCAATTTCCTACCATCACGTTACCTTTAGCACCGAGCGTCGCCAAATACAACGTCGGGAATGCCGTTCAAATCCGTTTACCAGCGGCATCATTCAATGCAAAATTAGGTACTTATCAAAATACGGTTAGCTACCCTAACCAATTTACCAATTATGATTTGGTTTATACTGCCACTGATTTGTATAACGACGTTATTACGGAGAATAATGCAAGTAAGAATCCGGTAATTTCTGTGGGAATTTTCAGTAATCTGTACAATGACTATACTACGTTCGTAAACGGATACTTTTCTGCCCAAGCTGGTACAACTACATTGTTTGCGGGCGGTGCGTATTTTTCATACAAGCCGAATGGGGTCACGGTATTTACTGTGACAGATCTTAATAATATTTTAAAAGGAACGTTTGGAGGTAGCGGCAACTTGGGAGCCTATCCCGACGTAAGTGGTGGTATCAATACGTCGCTCGATACCTGGATCAAAACGGGTTCTAATGGTACGAGCACGGCACCGACGAGTTATTACAAAGGTCAAATTACTATTTCAAACGTCAGCAGTTTACTACAATACTCGGCCAATAATAATCTTTTTGGCAACCGTAGCGGTCTGTCTATGGTCTCTGGATCCAATACTAATAAGGATATTTCGGGCGGGTTTGTTCCCGGTGATTTGATATACATCTCTAAGGGAATTGAGGCTATTTTAGATGTACAAATTGCTTTAGGTATGAACGCCATGCCTTCTAATTTCACCACAATTACTACGACGAATATCACGAATGATCCTACCGGGGCGACTTATTCGTCCCAAGCGATGGACGAGCTCTTGAAAATATACGACGCCGATTTGCTCATTGAATTATATTAGATAACAGTGTCGATGGGTGGTCATACGGGTAAAATGTTGTTATAATATGGCATCTCATTGTATATAATTTTTATTCTTAAATACAATGTCAAATACGTTTTATTTACAACCAAATCAACAAGTAAATGGTGTTTATACAGGTACAACCTATGTGTTTGACTCTTCAGGTGGGTTCTCCGTGGACCAATCTTTCCCACAGGTCAATTTGAATACATATTCGCCAATAGCACAATACGACGTGACGGAGGCGCTACAGATCACTTATAGTGTACGTACTTTGAATAATAAAATCGGCGTAATTAAGGATCAATCGAATATCAATGTGGTCGAAGTTCTCTATTACGATGTGATCAATAATGTTTTGATCAATGATACGGGGGCAACCACTGATTCAGTTACCATTAATTCTAGCGAGTTTACGTCTGGTATCACCACGTCAAACGTTATTTCGATGGGTAAGATGTCTACCTTGTACAGCGATTTTAATTATACCGTTATGGAGTATTTTGGTGCGCCCTACGGGTTCTCGACCGTGTTCTCTAATGCTTCGACATTTAATGCCAATAAGGGTGTGTTTGATGCGTCGGCATTTGTCAATTTAATCAATGGTATCACGTTTGATGGTGTGACGGGTTCGATCATTTCCGATTTGTCGGGTTATTTTACAGTGAATAATTTAAATCAACACTTACGGTTCATTTGTGGTACCAATGTCTTTGGTAATCGTCCGCCTAGTGGTAATTATGGTGTCCCGAACGGGTTCATGGCGGGGGATTTGATCTATATTCCTAATGGTATTAAAATCACCTTGTCTGTGAATATCGAGGCCGAGCCCTATTCGCCCCCTAATAATGTGGGCCCTACTAACCTGTCTTCGCCGTCTATCAACAACAAAATAAATTGGTCGGACCCTCAGTATAATATTCATAAAAACACTACGTCTACACTCGAAAATATTACCCAGACGTATTCGGTACCCATTTTAATTATTTTGGAAAATGAAGACAAGTTTAATTCGGGGAACTATGGTTATACGTGGATCGATGTTGGTACGAGTAACAATGTTGGTAATTTGAATTGGCTGTCTGTATCCATATCTTCGCTGGGTCAATACCAAAGCGCTATTGACGACCAGGGTGATATCTACCGCTCGCAAGACTATGGGGCTACATGGAGTCAAATATATAATATTGGTCCGAGCATCACTGCGTCGATCGGTATATCCGAAACCGGTAGATATCAGACAGTGTCGAATGGTTTTGGCATTTATGTTTCGAGCAATTATGGTGTTAATTGGACTAACAAATATTTTTTGGGATCTAGTGACATTTTTGTTTCCGTGTCTCTTTGTGGGCAATACCAATCCATCATATCGAGTGGTGATTCCCTGTATACCTCTAACGATTATGGTAATACGTGGAATCGGTACGGCGATACGGAAAGTGATTTGTACAACTCTATTGAATCTTTTCCTACCGGTGCAATTTCCGTATCTTTTACTGGACAATACCAATCGATAGCGTGCGAAAATATCTACCTTTCTCGAGATTACGGGCAAACCTGGCAGAACGCTTTTGTTGGACAAGATTTCGATGACCATAACTGGGACGGTATTGCTATTTCGAGTACGGGTAAGATGCAAACCGCGGTAGATAGTGGGGGCGATATCTACCATTCTCAAGATTATGGGGCGACTTGGAGTCCGATTACGTCTATAAATGTTTTGTATAAGAACTGGCAGGCCGTGGCCATGTCCGCAGACGCCCAATTCCAGACCGTGTTGGAGGTTGGTGGGGGTATTTATGTGTCGAACGACGGTGGAAATACGTGGAATATCTCGCCCGACACTACGGTTCATAATAAAAATTGGCAATCAGTAGCAGTGTCGGCCAACGGTCAGTACCAAACCGCAGTTATAAACGGGGGTAGTATTTACACCTCTAATTTACTGTAACATGTTATGCTGTAAAAAATATTTAGTATCATATGTTATAGGATGCCCTACTCAATACGTAAAGTGCGGAATAAGCCGTGTTACGCGGTTTCCAAACCTAAGAGCAAAAAGAGTTCTCGTAAAGTGTTTTCCAAATGTTCTACACGTAAAAATGCTATGAAACAATTGCGTTTATTACGTGCCCTCCAGTATAACAAGAATTTTGTGTTCCGGGGCACCCGTAAAAACCCACGCTCTTAATAATTTTACGTAATATTATTGTAAAATATTGTATTTTTGGTGGATGGCTTGTAATTACAATTTGTAGTTTTGTAATTACAATTGTACGGAACTCTAACTTACAGAAACAGTATTGCTGTTGCCATTTATAATAGATTCGTGTTCGATTATAATACTCTGGGGGCCAGTGGGGCCTATAGGACCTGTGACACCTTGGGGGCCAGTGGGGCCTATTGGACCAGTAGGGCCAACATCACCGTTGTTACCAGGGGGGCCACGCATACCTTGTGAACCACTGCTACCAGTAGGTCCAGTAGGACCCGTGTCACTTTGAGGTCCAGTGGGTCCGGTGCCGAGTGGTCCGGTCGGTCCGGTTACACCTTGAACGCCTTGAGGTCCAGTGGGTCCGGTACCAACTGATCCAGTGTTGCCAGACGGTCCAGTCGGACCCATTGGACCCATTGGACCTGTACCCGAGGGTCCTTGAGGTCCGGTCGGACCCTGTACTCCTTGCGGACCAGGAGGTCCAGTGGGTGCAACAATGATGATAGGGCGACCACGATAGCAATTGTTATTTTCATCAATGTATGTTTCGTAATCTAAAGTTCCGTCGCACCTTCAATCGTGGTGGTCATCGCGACGGCGGTCGTCACGGCGGCGGTCATCGCGGCGGCGGTCGTCAACGTCAAAGTTGTTGTAGACATTGCCGTAACCGGCACGACCATCGCCGTAACCGCGTCCGCCCCAAGGGCCGTTCCAAGGGCCAAAACCGCCGAATCCACCGAATCCACCGCCATTGTTCTGGTTCCAGTAGAGCTGGTTGTACTCGTTCAGCTTCAACATGTTGGCCTCGTCGCGGGTAACGGTCAAGTTGTCGCGTAAACGGTCGCGGTCGATGACATTGGCATGCTCTTTGACCGAGTCGACCTTCTCCTTGATCGAGCAGCAGCACTCGCACAACTTGTCGGCCAAGAACTGCTGGCTCTTGAGCTGCTCGTATTTGGCGTCGGCGAGCTGGTTGGATAAGTGCTCGCGAATCTTCTGCTGCTCGAGCTGGTTGGCCGCGAAGTTCTGGGCCGCCTGCGCGGTAATGCTCTCCTTCACCTTGTGGAGTTCAAGCTGGTTCATGGCAAAGTGACCATCGGCCTTGCTTGCCAAGAACTGGCTGATCTTCTGGGCCTCGAGCTGGCTAGACGCGTGCTGGGTGGCGGCCTGGCAAGCGAGCCCCTCCTTTACCTTCTGCATCTCAAGCTGGTTTATCGCAAAGTGGTTGTCCTCCTTGCTGGCCAAGTACTGGCCCATCTTCTGTTGCTCCAAAAGCATCGACGCGTATGAGTCACTAACGGTCTTGGTGATGTCTTGCTTGGTGCGTAAGTGTTCCTCACCCAAATGGGAGAAACCAGCCGCTGCCGCCGTGCGTTGTTCCCAGGCCGAATCCGTAGTCGCTTTAACTGCAATGTTGAAACCATTAGTCATAGTATCTGTAAGATTAGAAGCAGAACGGTTGACGTCGTTCAAGATGCTGTGGCGGACGTCGGTCAGGGTGGTTCCCAAAATACCGGAAGATGTCAAGGTCTGGATGCGAGACTCACCGGCATTACGCTCGATCGCCCCCAAAAGAAGGGATTGAGTGTCCTTGGTGGTACCCATGTTCAACATGCCATAGTGGTCGACCTGGCGGGTGATGTCACGGGCCGAATCGTTCGCGAACTGGCGCGAAGCCGCATCGGTCACGACGGTCGTGAGGCGAGCCTCACCAGTAGTGCGCTCAATCGCACTCTGGTTGTTGGCACCGTTACGCTCAATCGCATTCGCGAGCTGGGCCGCGGTCAACTGAGTCGTGGACATACCGTTGGCGCCGTTGCGCTCGACCGCGGTCGCGAGCTGGCTGTTGACACGCTCAGTGGTCGACATATTGTTGGCACCGTTGCGCTCGACGGCGGTCGCGAGCTGGCTGTTGACACGCTCGGTCGTGGAAGAGTTGAGAGCGCTGGCACGCTCGATGTTGGCCGCCAAGATGGCCGCATTACGCTCGGTGGAGTGTAAGTTGGTCATGCCGTTCTGGTCGATGGACCGGGAAAGGTCGCGAGCAATGTCGTTGGCCGCCTGTTGCTTGGTCTGCTCGGCAATACCGGCAACACCCACCAAAAGCTGTTCGTGGTTGGTGTACGCATCAGACCCATAACAGGGCTGAGTGTAAAAGTTTTGCCATTGGTGATATGGCTGCGCGGGAGGCATCATGGTCGGGGTAGACATCTCGTTATATACTAATTGATCAAATTATATTTTACCAATTAAATAATTTTTATAGCCTAAACATTACGTCTGCATATATGCAGCGCGCATTTGTAATCACAAATCTACATTTTGTAATTTTCTGATTTACAAAAATTACAAATTCGATTTGTGACCACAATTGTAATTTTTATGTAAAGTGTCTTACCACTTTAGCAGTGATACTGAAACTATTTAGGAAAATAGTGTATAACTACAAAAAACGATGGACATGTCTAACTGTTCGCAACATCTGGTTATTGAAAATGCCTATGTGAAATATCGATACGATCAACTCAGAGACAGCAACCTCAAATTACGGGTCGAATTGGTGGATCTTAAACGTAAATTGGAGAACGTCTATAAGACTCAGGCGAACACTATTCTTATGTTATACGAAAAAAATCAGGATTTGCTCAAAATTATTGGTCAAATCCCTCCGACTCCCCGTCGTCCCAAAAAATTACGCACATTGGTGGAGATGAATTGGAACGATGTTGAACTTCAACTTGAAGTTCAAGAAAACAATAAGTTTGATTGATATAAAAGTTATCTTTTTACTATTGTATATAATTCTTTCATTATATGCCTAAGTTGGAGATCACGAACAAGCGTATATTAAAGTTTTATGACAGCAATCCGACGATTGACTTTCAAACTGTGAATCTGTTTTTTATCGATCTGTTTGAAAAACTGGCGCTGAATGGTCAGGAAAATGTGATTGGATCTCAATTGCTGACCACAGTCGCTAATTTCAAGGACGAGATGACGACTTTTAAAAGTTATATTACTTCTGCCAATGCGGAATTGCTCACGAAAACCGTGGCAGAATTGAAGTCTGACTACGTGAAAGAAATTCATCAAATCGTACAGACCAACACCCACGATCAAATCGCGCCCCTTCTGGAGAAAAATAATTGTTTTCTCATGGAAAAAACCTCCGACATTATTCACGAAATCCTGCCTAACAATCGCACTCATATCAGCCAAATCCTCAACGAATTCGCCACTACTATCAATAACGATACCCAACAATTCGTAAAGTCATCCGATCACCATGCCTCCATCAAGGATTTCATTAATAATTTCGAAATGAAATCATCCATGATTATGCAGCCTATTTACTCGTACATTTCAGCCAGCGAAGAGCGTACCAATGCTAATATTAAAGAGGGGCAACTCAAGGTCATCAGCGAATTTTCCGAGATTTTGAACAAGTTCAAAGAGGATCAAACGAGTCAGCCTCATATTGATAAGCACTTAACCACTGTGTTAACCAAGCTTTATTCTAGTTCCGAAGTCCAGATGAAAAACAATGCAGGTGGACTCATTGTTCTCAAACGTCAGGGACGTCCGAATATTATCATTGAGAACCGCGACACCGATTCCAATGTTTCTACCGACGATATTCAGTCGTTCACTTTGACGGTGGACGATCAAAATTGTAACGGTATTTTTCTTTCTCAACAGTCCGGTATTTCCACCAAGAAGAATTATCACATCGAAATTCATAACAACAATATAATGGTGTTTGTCCATCATGTCGAGTATAACCCGGTGAGAATTGCTGCGGCGGTGGACATTATTGATCAATTGTACAACAAAATGCGTCAATTCAGGAATAGCGGTGGTGACGACTGCTCTATACCTAAGGACGTGATGGATACCATCAACAACGAATATCAAATGTTCCTTTCGCAAAAGAACGCGGTGATTGAAGTTTTTAAAGAGAGTCAGAAGAAGGTTCTCGCCCAGGTCGACGAAATCCGTTTTCCTGCATTGGATAAGTTCTTGTCTACTAAGTATACCGCACCGATTCAGAAGCCGGGCCTCAAGTGCGATTTGTGTAAAAGCTTCTCTGCTAACAATTTGAAGGCTCTTGCTGCTCATAAACGCGGGTGCATACGTAAGCAGACGAAACCTGCACTCACTGTCTCGACCGCGACAGCCGCCCCTGTGGTGACTCCGCCCGTCACTCCGTACAAGTAATTGGATCCGTGCGTAAAATTGAAAATTTGTAGAGGTGCATATCTAACGTAACCCAACAAACATGCCAAGATATACACGTGATCAACAATTTCAGGCCTCGTTCAAAGAGTTTATGGTAAGTATACGGGACTTGTACTATCCCGATTTAACCGAATGGCGTTTGGAGAGCCAAACTGCGAACAAATCGTCATGTATTCATCAATATAATTTCAACATACCTAAAAAAACTGTGATTTACACCATTGATGCGTACACTGATCCCATGACTGGCGTCACCCACCCCCCAGAAACTGGGGAGTGTGACCAAGAAATGCCGGAAATAAGAGATTTTGCCAAACATTTCGAGGCTTATTTTGGTAAATATATCTTGAGATTAGGTGGTGCTCTTATGTCCTATACTTCGCTCGTCAATATAAAAAACAGCGAAAGCGGTGATCTTGTTGCGGGTATTGTGGTAGCTTATTCCAAGTCCTATTTGCCCTACTTTTCGCGAACTATGTCGGTGGATCAGCTCCAAGAGCGAAACAAGGTGTTAGAGGAGGAAAATCAAACCCTGAATGACACACTCGATGTGGTAAATACGGCGTTTCTCCGTCAACGTAAAAGCATCAATCGTCTCACAAAACAGGTGGAAAAGGTGACTGCGACATACGAATTGAAACTACAAGAAACGATTCGTAGAATGCAGGGGAAATTGCGCGAATATTACCAGGAATCAAATAAGACCGAAGACTGTCCGGTGTGCTACGATAGTATTCGAGCTGAACAATTGATGACCCCGGGCTGTTGTCACTATATTTGTCAGCCGTGTCACGATAGATGCCGTAGTTGCCCTATTTGTCGGGAAGAGTATTAAGTGTTATGTACAACTTATGGTGGACAACTGCGTTGTTATGTAGATCTTTGAGGGGGATTGTAAAAAATGTAAATATTGTATATACATTTTTTATTTCATGGAGAATTTAAAGAAACCCACTGTGCAGAGTCCTAGTGATAATTCTTCTGAAGCGGGTGTCCAGATCTATCCATTGGATGAAGAGGAGATCGCCGAAGAAAGAAAACAACAGGATTTTTCCGAAAACGACGAAGAGGATTTGACCGCCGAAATAATGATAGAGCCTATTGAAACCACAATGGCGACAGATTTAGAAGAAGAGGAGCCTAAAAACAACATTACCATGGAGGTGGAGGATATCGACGTCAAACCGGAGACTACGATTGTAGGTATGGACGAGCCAGCTGCGGTGGCTGCAGCTGCGGCCATTGTGCCTGCAATGAAGTCATCTCGCACGTATAAGCGTAAGCGGTGCCCACGGGGTTCTCGGCGTTCGCGGATCACCCATCATTGCCGTAAATACCGTGTTACTAAGAAATTGAAACGGTGCCGTAAGGGTCATCGCCGTAACAAGAAGACGCGTCGCTGCCGTAAAATTAAAATTAAGAAATAAAAACATATAAATACATTACCATATAGGCGTGTATATAAAATGGATCCTAGTGGTAATACTGTGTCTTCCCCCGAGATGCGTTTGATTGATGTACCTATTACTGACGAGACGACAGCGCTCAATGTTCTCGTTTCCTTTTTGAATGTTGCCCAAAAACGTGGTACCTTCAGTATTGCCGAGTCCGCCAAGATCTACGAATGCATCCAGAAGTTTTTGGCGAGTGGTTCTGCTACGTCATCTACTTCGTCTTCTGCCTAATCGCGTTGCACTGCTGCTGCACAATCGCTAATGAATTCTTCGTCGGTCTTTATTTCTTGTTTTTGGTACTTCCCCTTTAATAAAATAACTATTATTGTGTTTAAATCCTCTAATGTGGCATTTAAACTCAAACGCTCGTTGGTGCGAATATTAAAAATAGCAAAATTTCGTACCTTACTCTCATTCGCCTGCATTTTCCATAACCACGCATAAATCGTCAATTGTAACAAGTGGTCGATGGAAATTTTACTGGTACATTTCAACTCCCATAAGGTGTCGCTGGTAATTAAATCTACCCGGGCTGTAAATCGGAACAATGTATCTGTGCCAAAATGTGTGGCTAAGTATTCGTCGATCGGTTTATGACTCGCATCATCCCCGCTATGGATGATTGTTTCCTCTATTCGGAGGTTCTTGTCTTCGCCAATGACGCGGTTTAAACGGGCTTTGCAGTTCTCCAGAACCCGGTCGCTTAACCAATTGTACTCGCTACGATGAATCTGTTTTAACTTGAAATAGAGGGTTTCTTGAACTGCCACGCTGATATTGGCTAAAAACAGGTAATCTGATGTATTTTCCAGGTTCTCGGGCAACGATTTTACAATGTCCTTTAGATAATGATGTTCGTTGGGGCGCATCGTCTCTAAATTTTGCTGTATAAGGCGTAACAGAACACTAGAATTTTGAGAACTTCCTAACAGATGATCATAGTAAATGCACGGAATAGCGATGCCGTTGAGATCACTGACCTCTTCGAAGAACCCTTGTTGGGTTTCAATGACGGTGGGGATGTCTAATTCTTCTTCTGGGTCGTCCTCTTTCACATAAATCCGGTCGAGTAGGGCCGCGATCTCTTCCATGACACACTCGGGGATGAATTTGATCATCTCGGTAGGGGTCAGGAAGTGTTTGGTGATCAATTGAGAACTTTTTTCTTCATCGTTGTCTAAAAACAGGGTTTGATGGACTCCTTTGAAGCGGATAAAATCCTGTTGTTTCATTTCAATGTGGGACATTTTGAGGAATTCGAGGGGGCGGTCCCCGCGGTAGCTGTCGCTTTCCAATACGTAAAGGCGCTGTGTGGCCCGTGTAGCGGCTACATAGAGTGTGTTAGGGCATATGTCTTTGGGTAGGGTTCTCGCGTAACACCGAAAATAGGAATTATCGAATCCTAACACGAACACGAATTTGCGTTCTCTTCCTTTGACACAATGAAAGGTAGAGAAAACCACCTTTTTATCGATGACTCGCTCGTCTATTTTGTCGTTCTCTAACATGGGTACATGGCACGGTATCCCGCGTTCGGATAGCATGTTCTCTAATTGCCGTATGTTGCTATTCACACCTTTTACCGATGGTCCCAAGACGAAAATATCGGAAGGTTTATTTCCTTCTTCGAAGAGCTTTAAGATCTCGGCGGCAACGATTTTCTCCATGCTTTGTCGCGAATTACGTATATAGGTGACTGGTTCTCCTGGTTTACATGCGTCCATGCGGTCTTGGCCCAGCATGACCCGGTTGACGAACGAACATATAGGGTTGGTGATTCGGTAAGACATTCTCATGGTACATTTGGCGAACTTTTTCGTTTTTAACCCTTTAAAATTGGACCAAATGACGTCGGCCAATGTGAGGAACCGGATGTCTGCGCCTTTGAAATCGTAGAGCCCCTGCATGAAATCCCCCAAAATAAGGAGTTGGATGGGAGAACCGGTGTCACGGGCGAATTTGACCATGAACTGGAAATAAATGAAGGTCATGTCCTGGGCCTCGTCTAGGACCAACACGTCGAATTTGGGGAGGGGTGTCAGAGGCGGTGTGTTTTTAAATAAAATAAATCGGATTCCTGTGTCGGTGAACGATGTGGGGGAATAATACTTGACTGCTAAACTATGAAAGGTATGTACTTTCATGTTGGTTATTTCGGACCGTTTGACCCGGTCTTTGACTTCGTGGCGTAACATGGAATTATACGTCATTTGTAGGAGTTGTTTGGTGCGAAGTGCTTTCGCTACCGACAAGATAAGCGTCGTTTTACCTGTTCCTGCGCAGGAGTCGACTAAGACGTTCTTGCCACTTTTCACCTGTTTTAAAATGTGTGCTTGCTCCGCACTTAATTCAATCATACTATTCAAACAGTGGATAATTTTTTATACTATTTATGTTGTAGTGTAATTATGCTGGTGGGCAGTTTGATTTGTATGATGTATAGATGATATAAAGATTTTTCGCAATATTTATATATTTGGTGAGGTCAGTTGCGCCCGGTAACTCCACCACTACCACTACTTAATAGCTCCCTTGAACCTGGCCACCCACCTCACATTCCTTATTACATATTTAACTAAAAACACTAAACCTTGGTTACTTTCTTTATATTCTCTTTTTGATTTATTCTATTGTTGGAAAAATTTGAGAAAAAGTCGACACATTTTTTTGAAAATGGACAAAAATAAATGTCCAAAAAAATGTCCAAGGGAAAAGTTAGGGACGGCCGATTCGTGGTTTTTTGGGTTGTGACCATAATGCTGCCATTTCAAAATGCAAAAAATGGGTTGACTGCATAATTATTTTTTGTGGAAAAGGGTTTAGAGATTTGTTTTGTCCCTAGTATAGATACAATGGTCACTGGTAGTGTGTCGGATGAAACGGACGAATATACATGCGAGAAATGTCACTACAAAACTGCTGTCAAAAGTAACTATACTAAACATTGTATGACTGCAAAGCATATTCGCGATACTTTCGTGACGAGGCGTCACGAGAATGTATCGGAGGGAAACGCGCTCTATTCGTGCAGCAACTGTAATAAACAATATGGTTCCAGAAACGGAATATGGTGGCATTCTAAGAAGTGCTTACCATCCACTGAAAAGAAGGCAGATGTAGTTACAGAACAGAACGAACCGGTAACGTGTTCTCTTACTACTGCAGCTCCGTTAATAGATGCGGGTATGGTTGTGTCTCTACTCAAGAAAAACCAGGAATTACAAGAGTTGATGGTAGAGCAGCACAAGCAACTTCAAGAGCATATGAAACAGCAACAAGAAGAGGCAAAAACCCATTATGAGCTGGTAAATAAATTGGTCGAAAGGGATGCGTCTACAACGAATAACAATACCACAAACAACACTATTAACAATAACAACAATCAAAAGTTCAATTTGAATTTCTTCTTGAACGAGACCTGTAAGGATGCGATGAATTTGAAGGATTTTATTGACAATATCTACATCACGTTTGAGGAGCTTATGTTGATAAGTGATACAGGGTTTGTGAACGGGGTGACCGACATTTTCATAAAAAGGTTGCGCCAATTGGACGTGACAAAGCGCCCGATTCATTGCACAGATATAAAGCGAGAGACCATTTTTATCAGGGACGATAACACTTGGTACAAGGACGATCAAGACAATACCAAACTGAAAGCAGCGATCGAGCGGATAGAGTATCGAAACGTGGTGGCATTGAACAAATGGTGTTCTGAGAACCCTGCTGCGATGATCAATAATACGGAAGAAAATTTGCTGCGTGATAAGATATATCTGCAAACTCTACTGGGTGATAAGAAGACCCGGGAAAAGATTATTCGCAATTTATCCAAAGAACTAGCTATTGATAAAAAGGAGTTCTTGAAAAATTGACAGGTTCTCGACGGTTTTATTTTGGGGGTATAAGTTTTTGCTAGGATAGAATAAGACGAATAGGTGTAGAAATATGTCGATCAAGATAGCATTGAGTTCCATTAGCAGTCAGGATATAGAAGATATATTGTTTCATTATAATAAATTAAAACCCGCGAATTCAGGGGTATTAGAGAACCTTGTTTGTAACGAGGGTGGGTTTAGAATCGTGCCGCCTCGGTGTGATACTGTAGTTAACAAATCCGATCCATACGGTATGGCACATAAAAGGGCTCGGGAACTTCGTTGGAATTCGGGGAAGTACCTGGTGACCTATTTCAACAAGCCGGGGTTCACCGAAGAGGAAAAGGTGTTGTTATTCAAGGTGATGCGCCTTGTGTTGGGGAAGGAGAACGTGAGTTATTACAAAACCTACGGGGATGCTAAGAAGGATAGCCCGAGTATTAAGGATAACTTTATGGTAAGAAACGGGACAGTAGATCTAAATACGACAATCCATAGTGGGTCGACGTCAAGCCGTCTCTTACGTTTCCTACCGATCTAGACGGTTGTACCATGAAACCATAAATTCTATGATAGTCAAATAATTTAAAGCTGTGGGTTCAAATTATTTTATATTTATTCGTATCCGTGTCAATGTCGAACTCGTTGGAGCTGAGTGGTTTACAGATCATTGTGGCGCGGTATCGCGAACCGCTCAAGTGGTTGGAGAACTACCCTTTCAACAAGTGTTCGGTGATTGTGTACAACAAGGGTGGTGACGATAACTTTTGCCATGCGAAGAACATCATAAAAGAAATCAAGCTGCCTAATTGTGGGCTGGACGTGCATTCTTACCTACATCATATCATTAACAATTACGATAACCTGGCCAATATAACCGCTTTTTTCCAGGGTTCGATCGAATTACCCCACAAGTATAACCGGGCTGCGGAAACTGTGGTGGAGAGTGTGCGGCGCAACACGACCATATTGGCATGCAATGAGATTAAGGATATGAGGGAGGATCTGTATAACTTTTCGGTGACGCAGTACGCGATGTCACATCCGAGCATTGTTCATAGCGAAAAGAATGTGTTTACGGTGCCTTGTCCTATCCGACCCTTTGGAAAGTGGTACGACCATTTGTTTGGTCCAATTAAAACCACGCATTTTGTGTACAACCATATTATCGCTATTAAACGTGAGCATATATTGAGACAGCCCAAGGAATATTATGTAAAATTAATGTCATTTGTGGATAATATTGAGGAGGGTCGTCAACCCGAGGTGGCACACTATTTTGAGCGGGCATGGGAAGCCATCTTTTATCCGTTGGATCACGATAAAAACTTTATTTTTACTTTCGCAGAGTAACCTGGGGGAGAACCTGGGTGCGTTTATTTTTACGCTAAATATGTGTAAAAATAAGTATGAAAAGGTAGTATGTCCAGGTTCTCCACCACCCCCATGTGGGGTTTGTTGTTGCAACAATAAAAACTTGTTTTATAAAACCATTCTTGAAACCCTGGGTGGAGAACCTGACCTTTGTATTTTTCTACTTAAAATACCACAAAATAGGGGTGAAAGGTAGTATGTTCACGTTCTCCACCACCCTATGTGGGGTTTGTTTCTATAAATAATTTTATTCTTTCTACCAAGGTTGTTTGTGTAGGTATGGAGAACCTGTGCTTTGTTTTTTCTACTTAAAATCAGTTAAAATAAGCATGAAAAAGTAGTATGTCTAGGTTCTCCACATAGGGATTTGTCAATGTTGTTGCAACAATAAAAAACTTTTTCTACAAAGTGTTTTGGAACGGGTATGGAGAACCTGCTCCTTGTATTTTTCTACTTAAAATAACACAAAATAAGCATAAAAAGTAGTATGTCCAGGTTCTCCACACGAGGTTTAAAGAATGGTTTTATAGAAAATATTTTTATAAAACTTGGTATGCAGGGGCGGCGAAGCCGCCCCGTATTGGCAGGTCTTACCATAAATGGTGTAAAATATGTTTCAAAATAATATATTTTACACTGCATAATACCATCTTTCCAGGTTCTCAATAAAAGGTATAAAAGAAGGGTGGTTAGAGAATTTCTTACGAAACCGTCCGACGTAGGGGCGGCGAAGCCGCCCCGTATTGGCCGGTCTTATCATAAATGGTGCAAAATATGTTTTAAATGGGGGTTATTTTACACTGCATAATATTGTGTGTCCAGGTTCTCAATTATCATCTATATCTTCATCGTCGTCGTCTTCTTCTTCGATGCTCCTATTAAACTCTTCGTCAAGTCTGATGCATTTTCGCCTGTGTGTTTGAAGACCCTTCTTAGTGGTACAAGTAAATCTATTGCAATTATCACACGTAAATACCTCCTGTTTGATGTTAAGATGTTTCGAAAATAGGTTCTCAATAGTTTGACATTTGATTTTATAATTATTTGTCTTGATCTCTTTTGCGATATGGTCGAAAGCGCGTTTACAATTCAAAATATTTTGATATTCTTGGTGGAGTCCCATGAGCTCGTCAATAGTCAATTCGATTTTACTCGGTTTTTTACTCGAAAATTCATTGATATAATGCAGGATGAAGTTCTCGAAGTTGAACAATTGGTTATTCTTGAAAAACTCGATGATTTTGGGATTGGTAGTGGTAAGACTAGCCGGTTCAGACATGTTTACTATTACTAATACGCTGCTTTTATATTAATTACAAATAATTGATTTTTCTAATTAATGATTAACCAGAAAATAGTAATTTTTCTAATTGATATAAACATAATTGTGTAATTATGTAAAAGCCCATGGAATATAAAGAGGTGCGGTTTAACATCCCCAAATATGCTGAAATACCCGACGATGTTACACGGTTCACCGAGCAAGAGAACCTGTTGATGTTATTGATAGGTATCAATACTGTATCGATTGTCAAGAAGGAATATGTGGATAATGATCTTTGCAAGGAAATCGAGGAAAGAATTACCCGAACGTATCAGAAGATAATAGAAGATAGAGAACGTCAAAACCGAGAACTGGTCGATATAAATACTGCCCTGAAAAAGACGTTCGAGGAAACCTCAATAAGGGCTATGGGTGACTATTATGAAAGGATGCAAGACGGTATCAGTAAGGAAACTAAGAATATTTCGTTTTTATACGAAAAGCAACTGGAGAACCAACGTAATGAATTGCAAAAATACCAAGAAAAGGTAGATCTTTTGAATAAGGAGCTTACCCATACCAAGTTGGCGGCAGAACAAAGAATAAGCGATAAAATAAACGAGAACCGAGAACATTTCGAGCAACAGATTGCTATTCGATTGGAAAGGAAAGAAGAAGAACTACGCAGGTTAACAGACGAATTAAACCAAATCAAGATCAATGTTGGTAAAAGCCTGAGTGACGCAACACACGAAAACAGAAAGCAGATTGAGAGCGAAATTGCAGAGCGTCTAGAGAGCAAGGAGAAACAAATAGAAAAACAAAACGAGGATTTGCGTCTCTTTCAGGAGCGTATAAATGAAATGGAGAAAACCATCATAAAATTGGAAGATCAGCGTATTTACAACGAGAAGGAAACCAGCAATAAGATGGAGTTGGAATTGAGTAGGTTGTTATCGCAAAAAGACACTGAGAATGGTGTAATAGCAGATACCTATAAAAAGACAATAGACGAATTGAGGGATAGACTCATGCAACAGGAGATAAACTATCAATCCATGGCAAACGATAAGAATGTAGAATTAATGGATAAATGTAAGGTTCTCCAAGACGAGCTTATTAAAACCGTAAGAGAATTCAATGAATACAAAGTTGTTATCGAGCGGGAAAGAAACGAAGAATTGGGTGTTTTTCTAAGAAAGAACGAACATTTGCTTAAGGAATCTACAAAAACTATTGAGGATTTAAAGAAGGAGAAGAACATGAGCAATACGATGAGGGGTAGCATAGGTGAGAATTATCTTTGTGATCTATTGAAGGACGCTTTCTACGATTTTGAGGATTTTAAAATTACTGATACGTCAAAGGTAAGCCATTCTGGTGATTTTATAATGGATTTTAAGGGGTTCTCGATAATGGTAGATAGTAAGAACTATTCGAATGGTGTTGGTAAGAAAGAAATAAAGAAATTGGCTGACGATATTAATGCGAATAAGCATATCAAAATTGCCTGGTTGGTATCCTTACATACCCCCATAAACAATTTTTCTAGACATCCAGTGATGTATGAGATACAAGACGATGTATGCTATTGTTACATAAATTCGCTAAGCAAAATAGAGAACCCGAAACACTTGTTGAGAACAATTTGGTATAGTTGTAGCTTTTTATTTGAGAGGGTATTAACCGTAGATAATGGAGAGGTTCTCTTGGGGAAATATAAGAAGAATGAGATGCGTATTAAGAACATAGTAGAGAAAATGATGAAGAAATCCAAGGAGCGTCTAGCTACGTTAATGCAGTTGAAAGAGAACTTTGAAGAAACAGAGCGTGATTTAAAAGAGATTTTGCACGATGAAATTATTTCGGTTTATGATACCCATAAAGAGGTAGTTGCCGAATGGTGGAAAAAGAACATACGTTACCAAGAGAACAGTAATTTGAAGACCAAGAATATTTATACTCGGTTTATTAGTGAAGAAAATAATAAACAGGCAGGCATTAGTATTGATTCCTTTAAGAATATCCTTAAAGGTATGGATGATATTATTTCCGCTGCAAATATCGTAACGGGAGGTAGACCTAAGTCAGATTTTACTATCTTAAACGTGGGATTTATTGGTTCTAATTAGTTTTTCTGGTTAATGATCAATTAGAAAAACTAATATTTTGTGGTTAATAATTAATTAGAGAATATTGATTTTTGTAATTAGTTTTTGGGATTTATCAATTAGAGAATTTTGATTTTTGTAATATTATTAATTTTATTAAATTTTATTAATTTCATTTTTGATATCAATTAGAAATATTAAATGGAAAATAGACTTTGTAAATAACGCGGATTCTAACGTGCTTTTTACGATTGACATGTGAAAATTTTGTTACGATAAATGAGTTGGTAATTTTATTTTTTATCTCGCTACTAATTTCATTAATTAGAAAAAATTAGTTTTTGTAATTGATATTAAAAATAAAAAATCATTAATTAGAAAAATCAATTTTAAAAATGAAAAAATATAAAAATTAGAATTTGCAAA
>Ga0114973_10000908_pt1 | contig 22287 bp, 23 predicted proteins | sample M_140807_MF_Meta_FD_87025 | JGI IMG/M metagenome (GOLD analysis project Ga0114973, IMG submission 87025) | Freshwater microbial communities from Lake Montjoie, Canada to study carbon cycling - M_140807_MF_MetaG | ecosystem: Environmental > Aquatic > Freshwater > Lake | place: Lake Montjoie...
ATAGCCAAGACCATTGGGTACAAGAAGCTCATCGCCAGCCACTTCACCGACAATCCCGCCTCGGGCAATGTGCTGCGCAAGCTTGGCTTCCAAAGCACGGGCAAGATCGACCAGCGCCATAGCAACGGCCGCGGCGAAGCCGCTGCCTGCACAATGTATGAAAGGACACTGGACGAAGCCAGTTCAGAACCACGCGCCATATTACGCCCACCGGCATTCAGCATGCGCGCGCAAATGGAGCGCCTGCAGGCTGCGTAAAACAAATCAATAATGAAAGCGGCACTGCGCTATTTCGAGGCGTTGATCGCTGCCCTTGCCTTCAACGCGATAGACGAGCCGGTCGGCCGTTGTGATGCGGCGAGACCACCAGCCCTGCAAGTCACCCTTCAACGGTTCGGGCTTTCCGGTTCCCTTGAAGGGGTTTCTGCGGCACTGCTCAATGAGCGAATTCAGCCGCGCCAGAGTGTTACCGTCATTGCTTACCCAGAACTGATAGTCGTCCCACGCATTGTCTGAAAAGATAATCCTCATGGATGGCTAAGCGCACGCTCCAAGCCTTTTCCGGCTTCAAGCTGCTCGATCGATCCACGCAGGCGCGCCGCGTTGCTCGGTGTTGAGAGTAGGTGCAGCGTCTCTTCCACGGCATTCCAGTCAGCCAGCGACATCATCACGACTGCCTCGGACTTTTGCCGCGTGACGACAACCTGTGTGCGATCGGAAACAACGCGGTCCATGACGCCCTTAAGATTTGCGCGCGCCTCTGAGTATGTCATCACGTCCATCGTCGGGTTTCCTTTTAATACATCACCTTATATGTACAAATATCGGTACAAATTCAAGTGTAAAATTCTTGCGGCAACTCGGGTTATCTTCAGTCGCATATTAGCGTGCAACACTCTTGGATATCCAAGGATATTGGCGTAGCGTTGTAAAATCATTGTGGTCGGGGCAAATATGGCAACAGAGGCATCCAAGATTATCCACTTGCAGGACGTGGGCATGCCGCGTCGATTGACCCCCGAGGCGAGCCGGATGGCGGCGCTTGAGGCGGCGCGCAGCCTGTTACTTGAGGCGGGGCCGCAGGCCGTTACCTTAAAGGCGGTCGCGGGACGGATCGGGCGGACGCACGCCAATTTGCTGCACCATTTCGGGTCGGCGTCGGGCCTTCAGCGCGCGCTGGCGGCATATATGGGCGACAATATCTGCAGCAAAATCGCCGAGGCTGTGGTCCAAATGCGTGGCGGGGTCGTCACCCCGCACGAACTGGCCGACCTAATCTTCGACCATTTTGACCGCGAGGGTGCAGGCGCGCTCGCGTCGTGGATGCTGCTGTCGGGAAATGAAGACGCGCTCGACCCTATTGTCGAGGCGATCCACAAGCTGGTCGATGAAATCGGTGGAGAGGGTCACGCCGACACGTCGCTGCATGAACTGACGCTTGAAATGGTGCTGATGGCGCTCGGCGATGCGTTGCTGGGCGGGCCCTTGTCGGCGTCGCTTGGCTTACCCCGCGAGGCTGGCCGCCAAATTGCTGGCCGAAAGCTGGCCGCTTCGGTCGAGGCGTGGCAGGCGCAGTTGAAATCGTAATTTTACGAGGCGGTTCCGTAAAATTGCCGATACCAGTCCGCGAACTTCTCTAACCCTTCCGCAAGCATGACCTTGGGCTTGTAGCCCGTCAACGCATGCAGCTTGGACACATCGGCATAGGTCGCCGTGACGTCGCCCGGCTGCATTGGCCGCATGATCTTGGTCGCCTCGCGGCCAATGGCTTTTTCCAGCGTCTCGATCATCTCCATCAGGCCAACGGGGTGGCTGTCGCCAATATTCAGAACGCGGTGTTCCCCGCGCGACGGTGGGTGATCAAGCGCGCCGATTACGCCGTCGACGATGTCGTCAATATACGTGAAATCACGGGCCATTTCGCCGTTGCCGTAAACCTCAATTGCCTCCCCCCTCAGGATTTTCTGCGTGAAGCTGAAATAGGCCATGTCGGGCCGCCCCCATGGGCCGTAGACGGTAAAAAATCGCAGCCCTGTCTGCGGGAAGCCGTAAAGCTTGGCGTAGGATTGGCTCATCAATTCGCACGCCCGCTTGGTGGCCGCGTAGAGGGACACTGGGTCGTTCGCAGGCTCGTCCTCCCTAAAGCCCTCTCCCCCCACTGGCTTGTCGCCGTAGACCGAGCTGGAGGAGGCGTAGACCAGATGCTCAAAGCCCTCGGCATGTCGGCACGCCTCCATCACCGACAAGTGGCCGGCAAGGTTTGAGCGTTCGTAGGCGAAGGGATTTTCGATGCTGTAGCGCACGCCCGCCTGCGCCGCGAGGTGCACCACGCGGACTATATTGTTATCGCGCATCAGCGCCTTCATCTTGTCGGCATCGGCAATGTCGACGAGCTCAAAGGCGAAGCTGTTGATCCCCGCAAAAGTTGCCAGTCGCGCCTCTTTTAAGGCAGGGTCATAATAGTCATTGACGATATCGAGGCCAATGACGCGCTCTCCGCGCGCCAAAAGGCGATGCGCCACGGCGTGGCCTATGAACCCGGCTGCGCCTGTTACGAGGATGGGGGTCGACATCTCAAAAACTATCCTCGGGTATAAAAGCGAACGCATGGAAGGGTAATCAAAACCTTGATTTCCACCTCACACCGAACGCTTTAACACCGAGTCGCGCTTAAGCAACATCTGCGCAACCGACGAAATCGCCGGAACTGCTTCAAAAATGGAATTATTCTGAATAGCATGTTGTGCAGATACCCCGGGTTTGGCGCGCATTAGAAAAAATTCAGGAGGCTTCAGCCAAGGCGGCTTCCACCACATCGGGAGATTTGGCGATCACCGTAAGCAACACACGGTGAGCCACATCAATTTTTCGCCCCTGCTCCCAGCCTTCTAAGGTACGCGCGGGGATGCCGAACCGCCGCTCAAATTCTTTAGTGCTCTTCGCGAGCGAGCGGCGGATTTCTCGGACACGTGCCGCAGGCATTGCGTCGACATGACGGCTTTCAAGCGCCAGCGTCCCCTTACGATGCGCAAGCGCCTCCAGCAGGCCAGCCTCAATCTGTAACCCTAATTCGGTACGATCAGTCATGGTTTAATTCCTCAATCAATGTGCGGAACAGCCGCTTCTCGTCAGCTGTGAGATCCTCTTTGTCTACCTTGGCATAAGCGACGAGCAGATAGACCGCTTCATCATCCAACATCACATAATAGACCGTCCGTCCACCACCACTCTTGCCACGACCGCCGTATCCAAAGCGAATTTTTCGCAGGCCGTTAGTTCCTCGGATAACAACCCCAGCCTCTGGCGCTCCGGCAATAGCGTTTTCCATAGCGATGATGTCGTCCGATGACGCACCCAGCTTCTTCAACCGCTTGAGCGCGGCGGCATATGCCGAAGTCCGGATGATTTCCATAGGCAGCTAATTACGCCAGTAGCGTATATCAGTCAACTAAAAATACGCCAATAGCGTACGCCACGTACGTACCGCGCAAAAAGCCATATTGATCTAAAAACGCCCGTTGACGCCTAAATCGCCAAATTATCTATCAACCGCGTCTTGCCCATCTTGGCTGCCGCCAAGAGCCGCGCCGGCCTGCCGTCAAAATGGTGCAGTTCCTCAAGCGTGACCGCGTCGGCAAGGGCAAAATAATCCACCTGTGCAAACCCTGCTGCAAGAATATCCGCTTCGGCATGTGCAAGCGTTTGGGCCAGGTCACTACCAGCGCGGACCTCTTCAGCCGCGCGGCGCAAGGCATGTGGCAAGGCCAAGGCGGCCGCGCGTTCGTCCGCCGTCAAATAGGCATTGCGGGAGGACAGGGCGAGGCCGTCCGCATCGCGGATGATTGGCACCCCCAAAATCTCCAACGCGAAATCAAGGTCGCGCGCCATGTGCCGAATGACCGCCAGTTGCTGAAAATCCTTTTCGCCAAAGAGCGCGACATCGGGCTGAACCTGATTGAACAGTTTGGCGACCACCAGCGCGACCCCGTCAAAGTGGCCGGGCCGCGTCCCGCCACAAAAACCGCGGCTTGGACCATCCACGTGGACCTTCGTGACAAAGCCCCCAGGATACATCGCAGCCGCATCTGGCGCCCATAAAATGTCTACACCCGCGGCGCGCAGCATTTCGGTGTCGCGCTCCATCGTGCGGGGATAGGCGTCGAGGTCTTCATTTGGGCCAAATTGCGTTGGGTTGACGAAGATCGAGACGACGACGGCGTCTGCATGCCGCCGCGCCGCCTCGACCAGCGTCATGTGCCCGTCATGCAGTGCGCCCATGGTCGGGACCAGCGCAATGCGACCCATTTCAGCGCGTAGGGCGGAGATATGGTGCCGCAATGGATCAAGTTGATTGATGGTTTGCACGGATGGGCCGCCTTGTTTATTGGCTTTGGTTGTCCTGCCTATGCGGGAGGGCACGGCGGCATTTCAAGGCAAATGTCACTGAGGGTAAGAATTTGAAGCAGTTTGGGGGAATATGGCCAAGGCACATCACATCGTTTTCGCGAACGAAAAGGGCGGGACGGGAAAGTCAACGACGGCCGTGCATGTCGCCATCGCGCTGGCATCGCGCGGCGCGCGCGTAGCGTGCATTGACCTTGATTCACGCCAACGCACCCTGTTCAGGTACTTGGAAAACCGGCGCGACACGATCGCACGGCGCAAGATCAGTTTACCAATGCCGGCGTTCGAAGTGTTTGAACATGACTCGCAGGCCTCGCTTGAAAGCCAAGTCGAGCGGCTAGGCGACGAGAATGACTTTCTGGTGTTCGACACGCCTGGGCGCGATGACAAATATGCGCGCTTTGTGGCCACGCGCGCCAATACGCTGGTGACGCCCATCAACGACAGCTTTGTCGACTTTGACCTAATCGGCCAAGTGGACGCAGAAAATTTCAAGGTGCGTAAATTAAGCTTCTACGCCGAGCTGATCTGGGATGCGCGCAAGGAACGGGCCAAGGCGGACGGGGTTACTATTGACTGGGTTGTGGTCCGCAATCGCCTGCATAATATGGAGGCGCGCAATCAGCAGCGCATGACCGACGCCCTGACTGAATTGTCGAAGCGCGTGGGCTTTCGGTCCCTGCCCGGCCTGAACGAGCGCGTCATTTACCGCGAACTGTTTCCATCTGGCTTGACGCTCATCGATAAGGGCCATCTTGGCCAATTGGCAACGGCGCATATTGTCGCGCGGCAGGAATTGCGTGAGTTGGTCACTGGGCTTGCCTTGCCTGAAGTCCCTCAGGCGGCATTGCTTTAATGGGTTTTCTTGCCCTTCTCGCTGTAGCCGCAATTGGCTGGGCGGTTTGGAGCGGCAAGCTTCGACAAAAGCAATTGCCGCCGGTCTTGCTTGGCCTCGCCGGCGCATTTATCGCGGCGCGAGGAAGCCTGCTCATCGGCGTGGCCGCACTCATTATTGCGGCGGCCTGGTATCGCGGCCTCACTTTGCGGCTTTTTGGAAGAAGCGCCAAGCCAAGCGAACAGTTCGCCCTCGATGACGCTCGATTGTTGCTTGGCGTCTCGCGCCTCGATGACGCCGAGCGCATTCGTGAGCGCCACCGGACGCTTATCGCGCACAGCCATCCGGACGCCGGCGGCAGCGACACACGCGCCGCCGATTTGAACAAAGCGCGCGATTTACTGTTAGATGACTTGAACAATAAGCGGCGCTAGGCGCCAATCTCCCAACAATAAAAGAGGAACCCCCATGTCCCACAGCTTTCACCCTACCTCACTTCGTGAATATGACATTCGCGGCATCATTGGCGAGACATTGGGTGAGGCCGATGCCTATGCGATTGGCCGTGGGTTCGGGACCTGCCTTGTGCGCGCTGGCGGCAAGAAGGCGGCTGTCGGCTATGACGGACGGGTTAGCTCGCCCATGCTTGAGGAAGCCTTGGTCAAGGGACTGAACGACAGCGGTGTGGACGTGGTGCGCATTGGAATGGGGCCGACGCCGATGCTATATTATGCCGAAGCCGTTCTGGACGACGTAGACGGCGGCATTGAAATAACCGGCAGCCATAATCCAGCCAATTATAATGGCTTCAAAATGGTCCTCATGGGCAAGCCGTTTTTCGGGCCGGACATCCTTAAGCTGGGCCGCATGGCGGCGACAGGCGACTGGGTTGAGGGCGTGGGTAGTTCCGAGCATCTCGATATCCTTGACCAATATGTCGCCCGCGTGGCGCAGGCGGCGCCGCAAAAGGCATTTCGCATCGGCTGGGATGCGGGTAACGGCGCGGCAGGACCGGCAATTGAAAAGCTGGTCACGATGTTGCCGGGTGAGCACCATCTTTTGTTCGTGGAGGTAGATGGCCACTTTCCCAATCATCACCCTGATCCCACCGACCCGGCAAATCTAATTGATTTACAACGCCTTGTCGCGGAAAAGCAGCTCGATTTTGGAGTGGCTTTTGACGGTGACGGCGACCGTATTGGCGCAATCGATGGCGAAGGTCGCGTCATCTGGGGCGACCAGTTACTGCAAATCTATGCCGCAGATGTGCTGGGCGAAGTGCCTGGCGCGACCATTATCGCAGATGTGAAGGCGTCGCAGGCATTGTTTGATCGCGTCACCGAGCTGGGCGGCCAGCCCATGATGTGGAAGACGGGCCACAGCCTAATTAAGTCCAAAATGAAAGAGACCGGCTCGCCGCTCGCCGGCGAGATGAGCGGCCACATATTCTTCAAGCATGAATATTATGGCTTCGACGATGCCATTTATGCCGCCGTCCGATTGATGTCGGCGTCGGCCAAGCTTGGCAAAAGCGTGACGGAGCTGCGCGGTGAAATGCCCGTGATGATCAACACGCCAGAAATGCGCTTCCAAGTGGACGAGAGCCGCAAATTTGCGGTCATCGACGAAGTGCTCAAGCGGCTTTCAGTGGCCGGCGCAGATGTAAACAACACCGACGGCGCACGCGTCAACACGCCCGATGGCTGGTGGCTGCTGCGCGCATCGAACACGCAGGATGTGCTCGTCGCGCGCGCCGAGGCGTCATCCGAGGAGGGCCTCGGGCGCCTGATGGCGCAAATTGATGCGCAATTGGCGGCATCGGGGCTGGAACGCGGGGAAACTGTCGGGCATTAAGCCCAGCGTGTACTTACCTCCCATCATTCTCAACTGGTTCGCCGTGCGCGGTTGGCAGCCGCGCCGGCATCAATTGGAGATGCTCGACGCGGCGGGCGAAGGGCGGCACGCCTTGCTGGTGGCCGCGACGGGCGCGGGCAAGACGCTGGCGGGATTTTTGCCGAGCCTAAGTGACTTGATTGCCGAGCCGTCAGACGGCCTGCACACGCTCTACATCTCCCCGCTCAAGGCGCTGGCGACGGACGTCCGCCGCAATCTGCTGACGCCCATCGAGGAAATGGGCCTGCCTATCCGCGTCGAGGCACGGACCGGCGATACACCATCCGACCGCAAGGCGCGGCAGCGGGTCAAGCCACCGCACATATTGCTGACGACACCCGAATCACTCTCTTTACTCTTGAGCCACGAAGACAGCGTGCACATGTTCGCGACACTCAAGCGCGTCATCGTCGATGAGGTGCACGCCTTTGCCAATGGCAAGCGCGGCGATTTGCTGAGCCTGTCGCTCGCGCGGCTGCAGACGCTCGCGCCGCACCTGCAGCGCGTTGCGCTCTCGGCAACGGTCGCCGACCCAGACGATTACCGCGCATGGCTCGCCCCCAATGGCGACATTGACCAAGTGCGCTTGGTCGAGGGCGAAGCGGCGGCCGAGCCTGACCTGACCATATTGCTACCCGAGGGGCGCGTGCCATGGGCGGGGCATAGCGGGCAGCACGCGATACCGCAGCTCATTGAGGAAATCGGCCGCAACACAATCACGCTGATATTCTGCAACACCCGCTTTCTGGCCGAATTTACCTTCCAGAAATTGTGGGACGCCAATGAACCCAAATATGCCATTGGCATTCACCACGGCTCCCTGTCCGTGGAGGCGCGGCGCAAGGTCGAGGGCGCCATGGCCGAGGGCAAGCTGCGCGCCTTGGTCTGCACCGCCAGCCTCGATCTGGGCGTCGACTGGGGCAATGTAGACTGCGTCATCCAGATGGGTGCGCCCAAGGGCTCGTCACGCCTGCTGCAGCGTATCGGCCGCTCCAACCACCGCATGGATGAACCCAGCAAGGCCATCCTCGTGCCCGGCAATCGCTTTGAGTATCTTGAAGCGCAGGCCGCATATGACGCGGTGGCAGAGGGCGTGCGCGACGGCGAGACCTTCAGCCCAGGCAGCTATGATGTGTTGGCGCAGCATGTCATGGGGCTAGCCTGCGCGGGGCCGTTTGACGAGGCGGAGTTGCTGGCCGAGGTGCAGTCTGCCTTGCCCTATTCGGCCCTAGACGCCGCGACCTTTGCGCGCGTCATCGCCTTTGTCGCCACCGGCGGATACGCGCTGAAGGCCTATGACCGTTTCAAAAAACTGGCCAAAGACCCCGACGGTCGGTGGCGATTGGCGCACCCGCAATTTGCGGCGCAGCATCGCCTCAACGCAGGCATCATCGTCGACGCACCGATGCTGGAAATCCGGTTCCGCAATGGCCGCAAATTGGGCAAGGTGGAGGAGTCTTTCGCTTCCACCTTAAGCCCCGGCAACTGCTTCACCTTTGCCGGCATGGCGCTTGAGGTTGAATCGATCAAGGACCTCGACCTCATCGTCCGCGCCGCAACCAAACCAGCGACCAATATCCCAAGCTATATGGGCGCGCGCTTGCCCCTCACCACGCATCTGGCCGAGCGTGTGCGGCAGATGTTGACCGACAGACCGGGATGGGCCCGCTTTCCCGACGAGGTACGCGAATGGTTGGAGATGCAAGCCTATCGCAGCCAAATGCCCAAGGCTGGGCAGTTGCTGGTTGAAACCTTCCCGCACGACAAACGCCATTATATGGTGACCTATCCGTTTGAGGGCTGGAACGCGCACCAGTCACTGGGCATGCTGATTACCCGCCGGATGGAGAGCCGAGGACTTATGCCCATGGGCTTTGTCGCCAGCGACTATGCCTTGGGCGTGTGGAGCCTCAAACCGATTATAGACCCGCACACGCTGTTTTCCGCCGACATATTGGCCGACGAATTCGTCGACTGGGTGGAATCAAGTTACTTGCTCAAACGCGCGTTTCGCGAAGTGGCGGTCATTAGCGGCTTGGTCGAGCGGCAACATCCCGGCAAGCGCAAAACGGGCAGGCAAGTCACCTTTTCCACCGACCTCATTTACGATGTGCTGCGCAAATATGAACCCGACCATTTGCTGCTTGAGGCAGCATGGGCCGACGCGCGAACGCGGTTGACCGATGTCGGGCGGCTTGGCGACTTGCTGGACCGCGCCGCCGACACGATGCTGCATGTCGATTTAGAGCGGGTCAGTCCGCTGGCGGTGCCCTTGCTGGTCATGATTGGCCGCGAGAGCGTGGCGCAGGGGTCCGTGGATGACGCGTTGCTGATGGAGGCAGAGAGCCTCGCCGGCATTGCCATGACGCCGTAAGATACATTCTGTTTTAACAACATCAAAAACGCCGCCAGCGCGTTGCAATGGAGCCATAAGGATTTGCGCACATCCGCTTGCAGTCGCGGATGACAATCCGCATAGCCGCAGACGATGTCGCATACTTTTGAATTTGGGGGCCAGTCGTTTGAGGGTGCCGGTGAGGCTGCCTTATATTGGCCGGCGCAAAATGCGTTGCTGGTGTCTGATCTGCATCTGGAAAAGGCGAGCGCCTTTGCCTTATATGGCCAGATGTTGCCGCCTTATGATAGCGTCTCTGCGCTTGAGGACATATCGGCGCTGTGCAGGAAATATAGTCCTGCCAAAATTATTTCGCTCGGCGACAATTTTCACGATGACGATGGCGAACACCGGTTGGCGGAGTCGGCGGCGGCATTGCTGGTCGATTTGGCCCGCGAGACCGAATGGATTTGGATTACCGGAAACCATGACCGCGCGGTGTCGGCTATTTGGGGCGGAAAGGCGTTTGATGAATTGGCGCTGTCCGGCATTACGCTTCGGCATGAGGCACAAGGCGGTGACCCCAAGCCAGAGATTTCGGGACATTTCCATCCCAAGTTCCGGCAAATGCTGCGCGGGCGGATGGTAAAAAGGCGCTGCTTTGTGGTAACCCCGCGCAAATTGATAATGCCCGCGTTCGGCGCACTGACCGGCGGGCTGGATGTTCAGGACCCTGCCATATTGAAAGCGTGCGACGTTGAAGACGGCGAATTGGTAGAGGCTGTTGTCGCCACGCAAGCGGGCTATGCCCGATTTGCCTTAAACGGCGCTGGTGCGTTCGCCAAATAACGCGGTGCCAACGCGGATATGTGTCGCGCCCAGCATGATTGCCGTTTCAAAATCATCGGACATGCCCATGCTCAGTTGCGGCAAGCCATAGCGCGCGGACAATTCCGCCAACAATGCAAAGAAAGGCGCGGCCTCAACATCGGCGGGCGGAATGCACATAAGCCCTGCAACGGGAATATCGCTCTCCTGTGCGGCCTTCAGCAAGTCGGGAAGCTCCGCCACCGAACAACCGCCCTTTTGCGCCTCAGCGCCGATGTTGACTTGCATGAAGCACGGCACGGCGCGCTGCAGTTTGTGCATCGCCTTGCCAAGCGCAATGACCAGCGACAGCCGATCAACCGAATGGATCACGTCAAATAATGCAACCGCCTCCTCAGCCTTGTTGGATTGGAGTTGACCAATAAGGTGCAGTTGGATGCCTGCATGCTGTTCTTTCAGCGCAGGCCATTTTTGCGCAGCCTCCTGAACGCGGTTTTCACCGAACAGCATTTGGCCTTCAAGAATGAGCGGCGCGATATCTTCTGCCGACCGCGTTTTCGATACGGCGATGAGGTGAATGTCCTCCGACGGACGGCGCGCGATCTTTGCAGCGGCCGCCATGCGTGTGCGGATAGCCGTCAAACGGTCGGCGGATGTTTCTGGTGTCGCTTCCTGCATAACGCGTCGCTATAGGCAAATGCATGCGACGAAGCCACCCCCTGCCGAAAATCTGGCTGATGACCGATGCGCGTTTTGGTGATGACCAACTGCTGGCTATTCAGCAACTACCTGCGCGATCAGGTGTGGTTTTCCGCCATTATGATTTGGCTACTCAGCAACGTCGCGCATTGTTCGCCCAAGTGCTGCGCATTTGTCGGCGGCGTGGGCATATCGTGCTGCTGGCGGGTGATGCGCGGACCGCTTTACGCTGGCATGCAGACGGCTTTCATCAACGCAGTCGTGGTCAAACGAAGTTGCTACACAGCACCCCTGTCCACAATGCGCGGGAAATCGCAGACGTAAAGCGATGCAGCCCCGACCTCTTATTTCTCTCCCCACTTTTTGCTACCAACAGCCATCCGGGCGCACGTCCGCTCGGTCCCTTAATGTTTCAGCGGCTCGCAAAATTGGCCGAACCAAAGCGCGTCATCGCCTTAGGCGGCATGCGCCGTCAGAGCGCACAGATGCTAGGGCCACGGACGATCCATGGCTGGGCTGCGATTGATGCTTTCAGGAAAAAGACCGCTTAGAAGCGGATTTTGGTTCCGACGTATACAGCTTCGCTGTCTTTACGGTTGTCCGCCAATGGAATAACCCGGTCATTTTCGCTGGCATAACGAACGCCTGCGGTGACGTCGATTTTACGGCCGATGGAAAAACTTCCGCCAACATCAAGCTTATAGTCGCCCGAAGCTGAGCTGCCGCGTGCGGGCGGCGCCATCTCTTTGCTCTGGCCCAATTCTATATTTGTGCTGAACTTGTTTGGCTTTTGTGCAGACCCGTCAAGCCGGAAGCTGCCCTTGCCCAAGTCACTTAAAGGTGCCCTTGCTGCGCGTGCCTGAGCCTTCGGCAATGCAAAATCCTGCCATCCCTTGGAGGCGCTCAACCGATAATCGACCGCCGCAAGCCGAACGCCTTTCCCGGCGCCAACTTCATTAGACGCAATGATATTACGGACTGAAACCGCTCCAGCGGTGAGCCGCGAGTTAATTCGCGCCGCCACTGTAATAGTGCGATTATGACCTTCACCGGCGCTAGCTGGTGTGAATGGAAATAGCGCATTGGCCGCAAATTGTGCAGCTGACAATTTCTGCGCCAGAACGCTGTCGCCACCTGCAGGCGTAAACATAGCAATCCAATGTGCACCGGACGTATGTTCGTCACCCGATGCCTTCGCCGCAAATGCAGGAACGACCAGCGGAGAAACGGCAAGTGAACTCAATGCAAGCAAGGCTGCTGCAATGGTCGCGTATTGCCGTGTATGTCCGCGCTTGTCGTTCATGGCTGAAGTCGTCGAGTCCTTTTTGTTGCCAAATCCATACGCTGCATTTTTAGGATTCAAAAGAGGCGTAACGATAAAATGATCCTATTAATGCGATTTATCTCGACATGTTGCATGATGTCCACAATCCCTAACGTATCAAAGCTTAGCCTGAGATGAATTGCCCAACGTTCAGCAGCCAGAAAGCTTGCCCCCGGCAGCAAGCCACTATAGAGGTTTCTGATATTTCATTGTTTGAGGACATTTTATGCGCACCACCCGCCTAGCACTTATCGTTGCGACCGGCAGCTTATTAAGCTTGGGACTGCTTTCAGGCTGTGGCGGCCGGGAACGTCCAAAGGCTGACCTGGCTGCAAGCCAAGTCACAACCATCGGCGTAAACAGCTATTTGTGGCGCGCATCACTTGATGCATTGTCATTCATGCCACTGGTTCAGACCGACTCAGCCGGCGGAGTCATTGTGACCGACTGGTATGTAAACCCGCAAAGCCCTGCAGAGCGTGTGAAACTTACCATTTCAATCCTTGATCAGGATCTGCGCGCCGATGCCCTGCGCGTTGCCGGCAGCCGCGAAGTCTCACAAAACGGCCAATGGGTTGCAGCGCCTTTGCGTGCTGCAACTGTTCAGAAGCTTGAAGCCGTCATCCTCACCAAGGCACGTGACCTTCGTCGGTCGTCCATCACCGGGTAATTTCCATGTCCAACGTAGAGCGTTTTAACCCGCACGTCGCCGACGCGCGGTGGCAAAATATTTGGGAAGAACGCAGCAGCTTCGTCGCAGATGACAATTCGTCCAAGCCCCGCGCCTATGTCTTGGAAATGTTCCCCTATCCATCGGGCCGCATCCATATTGGCCATGTTCGCAACTACACGATGGGTGACGTTTTAGCGCGCTACAAGCGGATGACGGGGCATGAGGTGCTTCACCCCATGGGTTGGGATGCCTTTGGCATGCCCGCCGAAAACGCCGCGATGGAAAAGAATGTCCACCCCGGTGGGTGGACGCGCGACAACATCGCTAACATGAAAGCGCAGTTGAAGCGGCTTGGCTTTGCCATTGACTGGACACGCGAACTCGCCACGTGCGAGCCAGAATATTATGGCCACGAACAGGCCCTGTTCCTGAAATTGTACGCAGCTGGCCTTGTATATCGCAAGGAATCCGCAGTGAACTGGGACCCTGTTGACATGACTGTGCTCGCCAATGAGCAGGTCATTGACGGCAAGGGCTGGCGATCAGGCGCCCCAGTTGAACGGCGAAAGCTGAGCCAATGGTTTCTGAAAATCACCGACTTTGCTGATGAATTGCTCACAGGGCTTGAGACCTTGGACAAGTGGCCCGACAAAGTGCGGCTAATGCAGGAAAACTGGATCGGCAAATCGCAAGGGTTGAAATGCACTTTTCGTTTTCCCGGCGGGACTGACGGCATCGACGTATTTACGACGCGCCCCGATACGATGTTCGGCGCAAGCTTTGTCGCCATCGCCGCGGATCATCCGGTCGCGCAGAAGCTAGCCGCCAATGCGCCGGATTTACAGGCCTTTATTGACGAATGCCGCAAAGGCGGCACGACTGCGGCAGACATTGAAACTGCTGAAAAGCGCGGCTTCAATACCGGGCTGACCGTTGAGCACCCGCTTGATGCCAGCTGGCATTTGCCTGTCTATGTCGCCAATTTCGTGTTGATGGATTATGGCACGGGCGCCGTCTTTGGATGCCCGGCGCATGACCAGCGCGACCTTGATTTTGCCCGCAAATATCACTTGCCCGTCACACGTGTTGTTGCTGATGGCGATTTGACCGACAGCGCATTTGACGGCGATGTCGCTTTTACTGGCCCCGGCACGATCGTGAATTCACATTGGATGAATGGCATGACCATTGACCAAGCCAAAGCCGATGTGATCGCGCGCGCGCAGGCCGAAGGCTGGGGCACTGGGCAGACGCAGTATCGCCTGCGCGACTGGGGCGTTTCACGGCAGCGTTATTGGGGCACACCCATCCCTATAATCCATTGTCAGACATGCGGCGCGGTCCCGGTGCCCGAAGATCAATTGCCGGTAAAATTGCCCGAAGATGTCAGTTTCGACATCCCCGGAAACCCGCTTGATCGGCATCCGACATTCAGCAAGGTCGATTGCCCGAAGTGCCATCAGCCCGCACGCCGCGAAACCGATACGCTGGATACCTTCGTTGATTCCAGTTGGTATTTTATCCGCTTTGCAAGCCAACCGCATGATAAGCCATTTGATCGAACAGTCGCGGAAAAGTGGTTGCCGGTTGACCAATATATTGGCGGCGTTGAACATGCGATTTTGCATCTGCTCTACGCCCGCTTCTGGACACGCGCGTTAAGCCATATCGGCTTGATTGATGTGAAAGAGCCGTTCGCGTCGTTGTTCACGCAAGGCATGGTCACGCACCAAACCTATCAAGACGCAAAAGGCACATGGCTGAGCCCCGACCAAGTGCGCCGCGAAGGCGACATCTGGACCATGATCGACAGCGGTGCGCCCGCAGTTGCAGGCCGCATCGAGAAGATGTCCAAGTCCAAAAAGAATGTCGTCGATCCCGATGACATTGTTGACCAATATGGCGCGGATGCCGTGCGCTGGTTCATGCTGTCCGACAGCCCGCCCGAACGCGATCTGGAGTGGTCTGAAGCAGGCATTGAGGGTTGCTGGCGCTTTGTTCAGCGCTTGTGGCGCCTGACATCGCAAGTCAGCGGCGCAGAGGGCTCTGACAAGGCATTGGACCGCAAAACCCATCAGGTCATTGCTGGCGTTGGCGTCGATATTGAGGCGCTTGCCTTCAACAAGGCTGTTGCCAAGATTTACGACCTCGCCAACGCCATCGAAAAGGCCGCGCCATCGGCCAGCCGGGATGCCGCCATCCGGACGATCGTCCTGCTGTCATCACCGATGGTGCCGCATTTAGCCGAGGAAGCTTGGACCGTACTCGGTGCGCAATTGGGTGGCGGACTTATCGCCGACGCAGCATGGCCAGTTGTCGACCCCGCATTGCTTCAAGAAGATGAAGTGACCATAGCCATTCAGGTCAGGGGCAAGCTACGCGACACGCTGACGGTCGCCAAGGGCCTGCCGTCAGCCGAGATGGAGGCGCTTGCGCTTGCAAGCCAAAAGGTTCAGCATGCAATTGACGGCGCGGACATCAAGAAGATCATCGTCGTACCTGACAGGCTGGTCAATATCGTCTTATGAACCGTTACATCGCCCCAATCCTTCTCGTAATGATGCTGCCCGCATGCGGCTTGCAGCCCTTATATAGCGGCGGATCAAAGGGCGCGGTTACAGCCACGCTTGGAACAATTAGCGTCGCCGCCATTGAGGGTAAAAACGGATGGTTGATGCGCAATGCATTGAACGATCGGTTGGGGACCCAAAACAATGTTTCTGCGCAGTTCCGGTTAGTCGTGACGCTCGATGACCGGATCTCAGGTTTTGGCGTGCGCGCCGATGACACCGTCACCCGTGAACGGCGGACATTGCGTGCGCGATATCAGCTTATCTCCACGGCCACTGGCCAAACAGTTCTGGATGCGACCGCTGGGTCAGACGCCGGTATCGACGTCGTAAGCTCAGAATATGCGACAATTGCTGGCGAAAACAGCGCGCTCGAGAATCTCACGGAAAAGGTTGCGGACCAGATTGTAACGCGGCTTTCTATTTACGCTCGCGGCGAATGAGCAGCGCAAAAGAACGCAGCTTCATTAGCGCAATTGGCGCACGTCCGGACGTCCGGATGTTTTTCATCTTCGGTCAGGATGAATCCGCTGTTGCCGACATTGCATCGCAAATGACCGCTCTGCTGGTCGGGTCAGAGCGCGTCGATATTGACAGCGACCGTATTCGCAATGACCCTGCCTTATTGGCGGACGAGGCATCTGCGCACTCTTTATTTGGTGATAAAAGACACATCCGCCTTAATTTCCGGCGCGAAGAAGGGTTGGCAGCGGTTGAGAATTTGCTGGCGCTTGAAGGCGATGCAAATCCGGTGATTGCCACCGCAGGAAACCTGACCAAGGCCAGCAAATTGCGTAAGCTATTGGAGGCGCATCCCCGGGCGATGGCATTCATCTGCTATTTACCGGAAGAGAGCGACGCGGCGGCGGCCGTGATGGCCTATGCCGCAACAGCGGGGCTAAAAATCGACAGGCCACTGGCCGCTCGTATTGCGCGTTACACAGGGCAAGACCGCAAGCTAGCACAGGCCGAAATTGAAAAGCTGGCATTATATTATGACGCGTCGCCCCAGCGCCCGGCAACCGCAGAGGTACCCATATTTGAGGCATTGTCAGCCGAAACCGGCGAGGAAAATGTAAATGGCCTCGTGCATGTCGTCATGTGCGGTGACTTGCGGGGTACGGGTCGTGAACTGATCGCCGCGCGCGAGTTGGGTGTTGATGCCATCCGCATCATTCGTGCAATGCAACGTCGGGTGACAATGCTCGCCGCGATGCGTACGAAGTTAGACAATGGCGCCAATCCGGGTGCCGTCGTGAAGGCAACGCGTTCCATTTTCTGGAAAGACGCCGACAATTATGCGCAGCAGCTAGGCAGATGGCCGTCTGCACGGCTTGCGGGACTTAATGCCCATTTGCTTGAGGTTGAGGCAAAGTTGATGCAGGTACGCGACGGGCTTGGCGTGACCATATTGGAGGAGGAGCTGGTGCGTATCGCGCGTGCAGCGGCCCGGCGCGGCTAAAATCCAGCTTAGTGATGAGCTCGGTAGATAAGGGCCTTCGGTGTTCCGCGGTCGGGGCGCTGTTAAGGCTGGTTCTTGAACCACTGGGGCACTACCGCCACATCAACCAGACGAAAGGCCCTGATCCATGGAAAAAATTATCAAATCTGATGCCGAATGGCGCGCGGCGCTTGATCCGGTGCAATATCACGTTCTGCGTGAGGCAGGCACCGAGCGCGCCTTTGCCGGAGAGCTAACCGACGAAAAGCGTGATGGCGAATTTCGCTGCGCCGGATGCGGCACGACCCTATTCGCATCAGACACAAAATTTGATAGCGGATCGGGCTGGCCTAGTTTCACCGCGCCAGCCGATAGTACCGTGGTCGAGGAGCATACTGACGTCTCGCATGGCATGGTGCGCACAGAGGTGCGCTGCGGAGCCTGTGAGGGTCATTTGGGGCATGTATTCCCCGATGGTCCAGGCCCAACTGGCTTGCGCTATTGCATCAATAGCGCGGCGCTCGCTTTCGATCCCGATTAAGAAGCCGCTTGTCGCCGAGTCCATGACCGATTAACACTCGACGGATGGCACGCGCACGCAAGATTTCGAAAGAACGAAGCCCAATGGGAACGTGGTTTTACCGTATCGTCAAAGCGGGCGTTATCGCTACTTTTCTGGGTCTTCTGGTGCTTGGCATTTTCGTCGCCATCGCACGCAGCGAAATCGACAGCTTTGAAGATTTGAAGGCATCGCCGAATGGCCAGATGATCCGCATCCGTGCAGCCGACGGCACGGTTATCCAATCGCTTGGCCCGAGCTTCGGCCGCTGGCTTACGATTAATCAGCTGCCGTCTGAAATGAAGGATGCAATGGTCGCGGTGGAGGATCGCCGTTACTATATGCATCCGGGCGTTGACCCAATCGGCATAACGCGGTCATTTTACGCGCGGGCAGTGCAGGGCCGCTGGACCCAAGGTGGCTCAACCATCACGCAGCAGCTTGCGCGCAACATTTACTTGAACAGCAACAAAGAGTTCGGTCGCAAGATCCGGGAAATCATTCTGGCGTTGGCGATGGAAACCAAATTTTCCAAAGACCAAATTCTCGAATTGTATCTGAACAAAGTCTATTTCGGCGGCGGCGCTTATGGCATTGATGCGGCGAGCCGGAAATTCTTCGACCATGGCGCAGAAAATATCAGCCTAGCCGAAGCCGCCATCATTGCTGGCCTCGTCAAGGCACCCTCGCGTTACGCTCCAACGGCCGATGCGCAAGCGGCGGTCGATCGCGCCGAAGTCGTTGTTGCCGTCATGCAAGATGCGGGCATGATTACCGCAACAGAAGCGGCAGGCGTTAAACCAGCCGATGTAAAGCTCGCCGCAGAATCGTCGCAGGGTAGCGTGCGCTACTTCACGGATTGGATTTTGTCGCAACTGAACGGCCTTATTGATGAAACCGAAAAGCCTATCGATGTCTGGACAACGCTTGACCTCAAAATGCAGCGCGCAGCGACCACGGCAATAGCCACAAATGTCCCGCGCGGGGCGCAGGGCGCGTTGGTTTCTATTGATCGCGATGGCGCGGTTAAGGCGATGGTCGGCGGGACAGACTATGTCTCCAGCAACTATAACCGCGCAGTGACTGCAGTCCGGCAACCTGGCTCTGCGTGGAAGCTATTCGTGTATTTAACTGCCTTAGAGGCTGGTTTTCGCCCCGAAGACATGGTCGAGGACAAGCCCGTCGAAATCGACGGCTGGCAACCCAAAAACAGCGGTGGTAAATATGCCGGTTCCATTTCGTTGCGGACGGCCTTTGCCTATTCGAAAAATACAGTGGCTGCGCAAATTGGGCAGGAAGTCGGTGCCAGCAGCATCGCCAATATGGCGCGTAGATTCGGCATCACCACGCCCATCAATACACAGCCGTCCATGGTTCTCGGTACTTCAGAAGCGCGGGTAATTGATATGACCCAGGCGTTTGCCGCCGTCGCTGCCAAGGGACGTAAAGTTACCCCTTATGGCATATCCAAAGTCACGACGATTGACGGCGAGACGCTGTACGCAGCCACGCCTTCCAGTTCGGTGCAACTGGTGGACGGTTGGGTTGCCGGCGCCATGACCGATTTGATGCAGTCCGCCGTCGCCACGGGCACGGGACGCGCCGCCAATATCGGGCGACCCGTTGCGGGCAAGACGGGCACAACGTCAAGCAATAAGGATGGTTGGTTCTTGGGCTTTTCCAGTGGACTTACTACTGGTGTATGGATGGGCCGCGATGATGCGCGGTCAATAGGCGGGCTTGAAGGCGGACGCGCCCCAGCGCGAGCATGGGCGGCATATATGCGTATTGCGTTAGCAAATCGCCCTGTCGAAAAATTCGCGACCGAAGTTACGTTCCCGGAAAGGCTTGAAGGCGAAGAGCCATTGCTGGGAGAGGAAGAGCTGCTGCAGCTGGATGAAAACGGGATGCCGATTGAGGGCGATCCTACGATTGAGGACCCAGGCCTTGAGCCAACGGCTGAACCACAACCGCTGGACGACGCATTTATTGAACGGGCCATCGGCGGACGAAGGGAACCTAGACCTGCGCCCGAAGGAGCAGAAAACGCCCGCTGACGGCCGCGTCCCTCTCAGCAAAATCTAAAGCGCGTGCCCTGTCCGGCTTTTCTTGGTTTCAAGATACTGCGCATTATGTGGATTAGCGACGATCTTCAGGGGTAAGCGTTCCTCAACCGTGATACCGGCATCTTGCAAGCCGCCGACTTTCTCGGGATTGTTGGTGAGCAAGCGCACCCGTTCGACGCCAAGTAACTGAAGCATCCGCGCGGCAACCGAAAAGTCGCGTGCGTCTATGGCAAAGCCAAGCCGGGTATTGGCGTCAACGGTGTCAAAGCCCTGATCCTGAAGCGCATATGCCCGCAATTTGTTAATCAGGCCAATTCCGCGCCCCTCTTGCCGCAGATATAATAATATTCCCCACCGCGCGTCCGAAATTTGCTGCAGCGCCTCATGCAATTGCGGGCCGCAATCGCATTTAAGGCTGCCGAGAACATCACCCGTTAGACATTCGCTATGCAGCCTGACGACGGGCGGCGACGAGTCGCGCGTGCCCATCAACAACGCCACATGGTCGGACGCATCGACGGCTGTCCGGAACGCTACAATTTCAGCATCGACATTTGCAGCAACGGGCAACTTGGCGCGCGCCGCAATGCGCAGGGCGCCGCTGTCGTCGAACGCTGAAACATCTAGCGGGCTGACATAAACCGGATGCGCATGAGCGCCCTCCAAAACGAGAAACGCAGGGAGCAGACCTGCCAACCGCGCAAGCTCAATGGCCGCCGCAGCAGATTGGCCGTCGTCTAAGGCCAGCGCTGCAAAGGGGCCCTTCATCGGGTATGCGAGGTCAAGGCTTGGGTCGGCAATCGCCAATGCGAGGTTCAGGTTGAGGTCAGCGGGCGCCTTGATCAGCACCGGACTGTCGCCATCCGCCGCAGCGCGCTGATTTGTTAATTTCAGTGTCGCGGCGCGGCTTGCCGAAAGCAACATCGCGTGGACGCCAGAAATATCCTGCGCCGTTTCGACCGCCATTACGGTCAGCAGCTTATCGAAATGTTGAACGGTAACTGGCCAGCCACGGCGCAGCGCGTCAATCGCGACCGCCGCGCGGCGCGGGTCTCCCGACGCTGCGCTGGGGCCGCTCAAAAGGCGAATTCCGTCACTATAGGTGCATGGTCGGACGGCTTGCCCCAGCCACGCACATGTTTGTGCACGATATGCGCCTTTGCCTTTTCCTTGAGGTCAGGCGTCACCCACATGTGGTCGAGCCTGCGCCCACGGTCGGATGTTTCCCAATCCTGAGCGCGGTAGCTCCACCACGTATAAAGCTTTTTCGATGGGTCGACAAAATGCCGTGCAATATCCACCCAGTCGGCTGCTGCCTGAATTTCAGCCAAATGCTCAAGCTCAACCCGCGTGTGGCTAACGACATTCACCAATTGCTTGTGGCTCCAAACATCCTGTTCGAGCGGAGCGACGTTGAAATCGCCGGTCAGGATAGTTGGCTGAGTCACATTACGCGACCAGTCGGCCATACGTTTTAGGAAGTTCAATTTCTGGCCAAATTTCGAATTGACCTCACTGTCTGGCACTTCGCCGCCAGCGGGGATGTAGACATTGTCGATCCGAACACCTTTGGCGGCGTCAATGTTGAGCTCTGCGCCAACATGGCGGGCTTCGCCATTGGCTTGCCAATCTTCGACGCGGCGGTTGATCAGGGGCAATTTGCTAACGATGGCGACACCATGATGCATGGGCATGCCGTTCACAACAAAATGACGATAGCCCAGTTGCCGAAACAATCCTTCGGGAAACAGGCTGTCGATAACCTTGGTTTCCTGAAGACACAAAACGTCCGGCGCTTCTTCCTTCAAGAACCGCTCAACGATGTCGATGCGGGCGCGAACCGAGTTGATATTCCACGAGGCGATGCGAATGGTCTGGGACATAGGAATACGGCCCTAGATGTCAGAAGCCGTTGGAGCAAGCCAGTGAAGGCACCTCAGCCCAAAAAAGAAACCCTTATCCCGGGGGCATATGGGATGAGGGCTAAGCTTGCGTTCGTCACGCGGGTATCAGCGATGATATAATTCCGTGGGCAACAGGGGGGGGAAACCACACGAACTCTCAACCACTGACTATCTCTTTACAGGGCTGCTTTCCTGTCGTTGAGATGAACAAATAGCTACGTCGCTGCAGTTTATCGGCGCTGAGCATCGGTTCGTCGTCAGGCCTAAGATTTTCTGCGAACAGGGCGCGGGTCTCTCCACGTAAACGCGTTTTGACCGATCGGACCATTATAGTTGATGTCGCTTAGCCGAAGACTGGTCCGGTTGTTTTTTGAATCCAGCGCAACCCATCCGTTTAACGTCAGGCCGCCCGGAGCTCCGGGTTTGGCGACGAAGATCATAGTGATTGTGCCAAATTCAGGCCGTTTGGCATCGCGGACTTCAACGCTGATAACGTCATCAGTGGACGAAGGAATAACCTTGCCATAGCGAGCGAGATCCTGACCTGGGTCAAGCAACGCGGCAAGCGGACTGTTGCGGATTGGCCAACGCTGCACTTGTTTTACCTCGTAATCCACCATGGTCAGCGCGCGGCCATCGGCCACGATTAGCAACGGCACGTCCTTTTGATATTCAAAACGCACTTGGCCCGGACGTTTTAGCAGTAGCTTACCCGTTAATACCCTTCCGTTTCGATCCGTCTGGGTGAAGTCAGCC